>JGI20225J20221_1001214_pt1 | contig 29541 bp, 24 predicted proteins | sample BioMet4_FD_20221 | JGI IMG/M metagenome (IMG submission 20221)
AGGGGCCAATGCTTATTTCGATAAAAACATCTTTTGCAACGTAAAGGATGCGCCGTATTTCATTTTTTCAAAACAAAGCAATGTTGTGCCTGACAAATCCTCGCCCCGCTATATCGTGACGAACTATCCTCTCATCACCAATCGTGCCTATTACCGTATCCGCTCCTATTTCGAGGGCTCCATTCACGACAAGGGTTTTTCCGTTTCCCATGACGATACGTTTATTTTGTATGAATTGAAGCAGCATTAGACCGGGGTGTAGCTGTCTGCTTGTCCCTTGTTGATCCTCTCCTGTTATTTTTTGTCCAGGCCTGTCCTTTCTTGGTCATAAAGTGTAATATTCTGTAAAAATTTGTCCTAAGGACAGAAATTTACAGATATTGACAAGAAATGCCCACAAAGAGATGAACTAAGGACACGGACGAAGAAAGCAGGACAGGTACGGTAGGCCTACCGTACGTCCTTCCCTGCGAGGCTGCGCTTATTCGCCTGCGGCTCAACGCGAAAAGAGTGTAGTGGCCTAGATTTCCTTGGACAGTTTATGTAGTCTGTCCTGAAAAACGTGTTTTCGGCGTTATCCGACGGGTTGTGTTGCGAGATCATCTCTTGTCTCGCCACACAGCCACAACAGGATGAGGACAAAACAATGCGCCAGCTTGCGCATCCACTTTCTGAAGTTGAAGGCTGCGGCGGCCATGAACAGGTTGATGGCGTCACCGAGCACTCCCTTCAGGAAATTCCTCACCATGCGGTGGTCCTGTTTGACGTGCCCGATCACGGGTTCGATTCCGGCGCGTCTGCGGAAACGCAGCCGATTTTGGCCGGCATGAGCAAGCCAAGATTGAACCCAGCCACATGGATCAGGGAGAGTTTCTGGACGTTCACCCGGCCGCGCAACCAGACCCGGCGCATGCCGCCGCAGCGATCCAGCGTGTGACCACGGGACCGGGGAATCTCATCAAAGGCCAAAAACAATTTCCCCTGATGCTCGCCCTGGCGACCAAGTCCCATGCCTCACCTCCAACCGCCTGATATGAAGATTCTCGGTCAGATCGCGGACTTTTTCAACGGGCTACTAAGCCCGTTTTCCCGGTTGACCGTTTCGACGCGACAAGCCATGGTGCGCATGTCCAGATGCTGCCGGTCCTCCTCTTCCCGGAACAAGCTCTAGGCAAAATGGATCACATGCCCATGCCCACACTGACCTGCTTCAACGCCTACGACATTCACGGCAAAATTGGCGAAGAGATAAGTGAAGACATCGCATACCGCATCGGTCGCGCCTTTGGCGAATATTATGCATCTCGGAGCGTGTCCATCGCCTGTGATATCCGTCTGACATCGGAAGCCCTCAATCAGGCCGTGCCCTCAGGCCTTCGAGACTCCGGGTCCGATGTTATCGATATTGGGCTGTGTGGTACCGAGGAAATTTATTTCGCCGTCTTCCATTTGAATGTAGACGACGGAATTGAAATCACAACCAGCCATAACCCTCAGGATTACAATGGAATGAAGCTGGTCCTAGGCTGTGCCCGGCCGATCAGCCGCGATTCCGACCTGACCACCTTACAACATCTCGCTGAAAACAACGCCTTTTCTTCACTCCAGATGCCGGGCAGTCTAGTTCACGACGCTCTGCTCAATGCCTATGCGAATTACCTGCTGGACTACGTCGATTCCACTGCCATGCGGCCTCTCCGGCTCGTGGTTAACGCTGGGAACGGCGTGGTTGGTCATCTGATCGATGCCTTGAACGCACGATTTCAGGCCGATCAAGTCCCATGCACCTTCAGTAAAATACACAACAGGCAGGATGGCACCTTTCCGCATGTTGCTCCCAACACGCTCTTGCTGGGAAATCAGGCCGATACGGCCTCAACTGTGTTCAACACCGGCACCGATATAGACATCACTTTGGGTGACAATTGCAATCGCTGCTTCTTTTTCGACGCCAACTGCCGATTCATCGATGACTATTATATTCTAGGAGTGCTGGCATGGGCCTTGTTGTGCAAACATCCAGGATCCAAAATCATGCATAGCCAATGCTACACCTGGAATACTATTGAGATACTGCAACGGGCTAGTGGCGCCATCAGCCAACGCCGAACTGATCATGTATTTATTATGGAGATGATTCGCCAAAAGCATACCATTTACGGCGGTGAAATAATATCACCCCATTATTTTCGCGATTTCGGCTACTGCAACAGTGGTATGATTCCCTGGCTGCGGCTCATTGATCTAATGAGCCTCGCCGGACGTTCCCTGCTCGATATGGTCGATGAACGCATGGCCGCCTATCCCTGCAGCGAGAAAATCAATTATAGCGTGGCCCCAAACGAAGCGACGCTTGAGCGCGTGTTTGACAGGTTCGCCCCCCCCCCAGCCAACGGCGGTGGATCATGCTGATGGTCTGAGCCTAGGATTTGACGACTGGCGCTTCAATTTGCGAGCACCCAATACCGAACCGTTTTTGCGCCTGAATGTCGAGTCTCGCTGCAGCCCTGGACTGGTGGACCGTCAGATTCATTTTCTCTCCCAGCCCATTTGCGCGAAAGAATAGCCAGACGGAGGACGATCTTACTGACAGAACAAAAATCAAGGTATATAGTGCCTACAGGCCATTGCAAATGGCAATGATATTTTGTATAATTTCGAAAATTATGCCGTAATAAGGGGAGAAATTATGATCTCACAAAAAACTGTCCATTGTACAGCCGGTATCAGCCATTTCATGATATATCCTAATGGTGATGTTTATCGATGTATGGCTGATTATAATGCCCGTCATAATCCGATTTTTAATGTACTAGATGAAAAGTGGGAATTTTATGACCACCCGATGCCTTGTTGTCATGACGCTTGCTATGCTGGATGCGATATAGATTGGGCAAAAAAATTTATTTTCAATAATAAAGAACAAAAGCATGAGGAAATTCATCCTCAGGTTGTTCATTTTGATCCATCCATAAGCGATCTATGGGATTCNCAAACCCTTGACATTATACCATATAAAGTAGCCCATATTGTATGGTCCCCAACCTTGNTCTGTAATTATTCATGCATGTATTGTGGCTGTGCGGTTGGGGAAAAAAAATTGTCAAAAGATTTTCCCTCTGCATTTCCTCTGCTCAGCGTTGATGATTGGATTCACGTTTGGAAAAAAATTCTTGATCACTTCGACTACGGCGTCCTAACCATGTCTGGTGGAGAACCACTTACCTCACCAGCCACCATTCCCGTCTTCAAATTGCTAACCGACCGGTTTCTAATTGGCCTGACAACGAATGCCAGCACTGGTGTAATGGGGTTGGCCACCGCTATCATGGGAGGGGAGATCAAACCTAAGCGAAAAATCAACATACCTGGACTAGGCGAGATTCCTACCGGGCTCCAGCTTACAGCCAGTTTACATCCAACCTCCCAAGGCTTTCATTCCGAAGTTTTCAAGGGTTCCTTACTGCTGCTAAAAAATCTTGGGTTATATACGTCAGTTAACCTTGTCGGCTATCCTCTGCAACTCTACCTCGCTCCAGAATGGAAACAATGGTGCAAAGACCACGATATTCATTTTGTCCTTTCCCCTTGGTGTGGGACAGATAATTATGGTTTCCACTCGCATTATACAGAAGAACAAATATCTTTTTTAAATTCTATAACGCCTTCCCAGCGCAAAACAAATACGCAGACTGTTTTTTGTAAAATTGATCACACTTTCTTCGTTCCACCATCCATCACTTGCGAGCATGGATGTATTTCAACAATTAAAGGTATTGTAAAAAATACATCTGATTGCGCTTGGCAAGGAGATTGTGATGGAGAAAATCAATTAAAGGTAGGGGCACGCCTCTATAAAAAAGGAATGCCTTCTCCTGTTATGGAGTTTCGCTTCCCTTTTACCTGCAATATCCTGAATCAAAATGAGGAATACCCCTTCATTCTTAAAATTGATGCAACTTCACTAGCTCCAGATACCTATGAACTACGGCTGGATATGGTGAAAGAAGGTGAATATTGGATGGTAGATAAGGGGGCAAATGAAAAAATCATAACTTTAACCGTAGTAGAAAAGTAAGCCTTTTGCGAAGAGAACGCTGTCCCGATGACGGTTCACATCTAATCAGCCCGTTGCAAAAAGCGAATTTGCCTCAGTCTCGGCTATAAATGGGGGCGAGCGGTATGAATCTCGGGGCACAGCAGAAGGCACAGAAGGACCGCAGTTGGCATCTGCTCGGTCCAAATGACGACAAACCANGCNTCGGCCCAGCCCCGTGGGGTATCGCAGCCGATTTTGGCCCGCATGAGCAAGCCAAGATTGAACCCAGCCACATGGATCAGGGAGCGTTTCTGGACGTTCACCCGGCCGCGCAACCAGACCCGGCGCATGCCGCCGCAGCGATCCAGCGTGTGTTCGAAACTGCGCTCGACAACCTCAGTTCGCTGTCGCCCCAGACAGTTGTCAGCGACCGCCCCAATGAGTCCACTGNGTGCTCAGCTAATGGAGCCACGGAGTGCTCCCATAATGGAGCCATTTGATGATCAGGCTATGGAACCATTCGGTGATCACCTAATGGAGCCAGGGCAGTGGTAGGCGACCGGGTTTCGGACCTTCGAGACGCCGCGTACGTCCTCTCGATCCACAAACGGGAGGAGCGCGGGATGTCCAATCGGAGGTTCGAGATGTACGAGTATCATCAAGCCCTTGTTCGGATGCGCCTTGGCGAATCCGACCGGCAGATCGCCAAGACCGGACTGATGGGCCGCAGAAAGCTGGCCCTGGTCCGTGAGACCGCCGAGTCGCAAGGTTGGCTGGAACAAGCGGCGTCCTTGCCCTCTGACGCAGCCTTGGCGTTGTATTTTTCCGGCCGGGCAACGAAACAGCCATCCACATCCAGCATCATCCCCTTTCAGGACGACGTACGGAACTGGGTCAAGCAAAGTATTGCCGGCTGTACGATCCATCAGGCCCTGATCCGCAAGCACGGCTTCACTGGCGCGTATTCCAGCGCCCGACGTTTCATCGCCAAGATCAAGCGTAAGCGGTCAATCAGACCCTTCTTACGCCGCTTGAGTTTTCTGTCATGGTTTATCCCACAGGAGGACGACCATGGCAGCAGCAGAGGTATGTTCCGAGAAAGCGGTGTACTGGTCTGAACATATTGAGGCTTGGCAGAGGAGCGGCCTGAGTCAGGGAGCTTACTGCCGGCGGCATGATCTTTCCCAGAGTTCCCTGAGCTATTGGCGGAAACGTTTAGGGGTAACAAACGACGGCGAGGCCGCGTCTTTCGTCACCATCGTCCCCGTGCCACTGCTCGCGTCGGCTCAAGCAGACATGGCAAGCGCACCTGATCCGCTGCTGGTACATGTGGGTGACGGCTTTCGCATCGAGATCAGAGGTGATTTCGCCGCGCCGGTGCTTGAGAAACTTGTTCGCACGCTGACGCGGCTGTGATGTTGCCGGCAAACGGCGTCCGGGTCTACTTGGCCCTGGGCGCCACGGACATGCGCAAGTCCATCGACGGTCTGTCCCTCCTGGTTTCACAGCGGCTTAAGCTTGATCCGTTCGCCGGCCATCTGTTCGGTTTTTGCAACCGCAACCGGACTATTATCAAGCTGCTTTACTGGGACCGTAACGGTTTTTGCCTGTGGCACAAGCGACTGGAGCGTCATGTGTTCCGCTGGCCAACCCGCGAAAGCGAAGTGCTGGCCATTGATTCCCGGCAGCTCACTTGGCTGCTCGACGGCCTGGATCCCCTGACTGTGAAGGGGCACACCAAGCTGGAGTATTCAACGATCTTTTGAGCAGTATTATGTTGATTAAATTGAAGAATACTGGCATATTATTCTGGCCGTGGACATCAATTCCCTCCCAGACGACCCCGCCGCCCTTAAAGCTCTCATTGTCGACATGGCCGCGGACCATCAGACGCAGATTACCCAGCTTGAGCAGCGCATCCGGCTCCTGAACTTGATCATCTACGGTCCGAAGTCCGAGAAAAAGCCCCGCACCGGCCAGGCGCAGCAGCTTTCCCTGTTCGACGAGGCCGAGCAGGCGGAGGAGGAGCAAAAGCCGCAGACTTTCGAGGAGGCCTGCGCCCCGGCCCACACCCGCCGCAAACGCGGCCGTCGCCCCATCCCGGCCGATCTGCCCCGGGTGGAGATCGTCCACGACCTGCCGGAATCGGAGAAGGTTTGCCCTTGCGGCGCGGTCCTGGTCCGCATCGGCGAGGAAGTCAGCGAAAAACTCGACATCGTGCCGGCTAAGATCCAGGTCATCCGCCACATCCGGCCCAAATATGCCTGCCGGACCTGCGAAGGCGTGGAGGACGATGGGCCGACGGTGAAAACTGCGCCCATGCCGCCCCAGATTATTCCCCAGGGCATCGTCAGCCCGGGCCTTTTGGCCCATGTCGCGGTAGCCAAGTACGCCGACGCGCTCCCTCTGTACCGTCAGGAAGATCAGTTTATGCGCCTGGGCCTGGACATCTCCCGAGGCACCCTGGCCGGCTGGATGATCCGGGCGGCCAGGGCCTGCGAGCCGCTCATCGACATGATCATCGAAGAAATTCGTTCAGGTCCCATCGTCAACATGGACGAAACCACGGTCCAAGTGCTGCGCGAGCCGGATCGGGCCAATACCGCCAAGTCGTACATGTGGGTCGCCCGGGGCGGAACGCCGGGAAAACCGGCCGTCCTCTTTCGCTATCATCCGACCCGGGCCGGCAGCGTGGCCACAGACATCCTTGGCGACTTCCAAGGCTATCTGCAGACCGACGGCTACAGCGGCTACGAGGCCCTGGGCGAACGGGAAGGCCTGTGCCATCTCGGCTGCCTGGCCCATGTCCGGCGCAAGTTCGTCGAGGTCGAAAAGTCTGCCGGCAAGAAGGCCAAAGGCGGCACGGCTCATGCCGTCCTGGATTTGATCGGCAAGCTCTACGCCGTGGAGCGACAAGCCGAAAAGCAAAAGCTCAAGCCAGAGCAGATCGCCGCCCTGCGGGCGGAAAAGTCCGGACCGATCCTGGACAAGCTCAAGGTGCTGCTCAGTGCCCGCGTCGCCACCACGCCGCCCAAGAGCCTGCTCGGCAAGGCCATCGGCTATGCCCTCAAGCTGTGGGACCGGCTGGTCGTCTATCTGGAAGACGGCCGGCTGCGCCCGGACAACAACCTAGCCGAAAACGCCATCCGTCCCTTTGCCGTGGGCCGCAAAAACTGGCTGTTCTCAGGCCACCCGCGCGGCACCGACGCCTCGGCCACCCTGTACTCCCTCATCGAGACCGCCAAGGCCAACGGCCTGGAGCCATACCGCTATCTGCGGCACCTCTTCGAGCACTTGCCGGCCGCGACCACCGATGCCCAGCGCAAGGCGCTCCTGCCCCAGCATATCGATCCGCAAAGCCTGATCATCCCTGCCTGAACTTCTGCCGCCTTCCGATTGCCCTGACAAGATGCGCCTTATTGAGCGCTTACGTCTGTTCCCTCTGACAAGCCATACGTTCGACTTTTTCACGCAGCAGAGCGAGTTCCTGTATGAGCAGCCGATTGTCGGCATTGAGGCGGTGGACGATGCTAACCAAGCGATGGATGAAAATGAACAGGATCGCTAGGAGTGCACTGAACATTACGACAAAGGGAAAGGCCACACCGGCCAGAGAAGCTGCCTTGTTGGCGAAGGCGGGCCAAAAGATGAACAGGGCCGGTAGGATGGCCACAGCGGACAACATGAACAAATCATAGATGTCCAATTGGCCACGAGCCGTTTTACGCAACGTGTAGCTAATGTAAAGCAAAACGAAGGCAGAGAGGATCATTGCGGTCTTGACCATAGCTGTTCACCTGTCCGGCATTGATGCCCTGGTGTCGGCCCTGCCGATCGGGATGTGAGCCCGGCAAGGACGCATTGGTCTTGCTGTTTCCAGCATCTTCTTTCCTAGCGGAGAGGGGGCTCCTTCTGTCAAAAGAAAGAAAGCGGCTTCACGCGCGCCAACAGGATATGAGAAATGACGCGAATCATATAGGCTAAGGGCTTCCAACCCGTGATGGAGCTTTCGCCGGCCGCCCGTTCGCGCATAGTGACGGGGACCTCGGAAATTTTCAAGCCGACACGTAAGGCCCAGGCCAGAGAAATCGGCTCCGGGAAATCATGGGGATAGTTCCTGGCGAAAAAGTCGATGGCCTGACGATTCATCAGGCGCATGCCACTGGTAGGGTCGGTGACGCAACATTGCCAGAACAGCAGGTTCAAAACACATGCGATGATGTTCGAGCCCAGACGACGGGGCAGGGTGGACTGGAAGCCACATCTATCTAAATATCGGCTGCCGATGACGATGGGGGTGGGGTGTTTCCGATATGTCTGGAGGAGCTTAGCGATTTGGTCCGGCGGGTGCTGCCCGTCACCGTCTATTTGAACGCAAAAATCAAAATTTTCCGCCAGGGCGTATTTGAAGCCTGTTTGAATAGAACCGCCGATGCCAAGATTGCGCGACAGACGAACAACGGGTGACAATCGTCGCGCGACGGTAGCTGTGTTGTCCCGTGAGCCGTCGTCGATGACGATTGTGGCGTATCCTTGGCGCAGCGCCTGGATTTCCTGGAGTAGTGGGCCGATGGATTTCTCCTCGTTGCAGCACGGCAGGATCAACAGAACGCGCGGGGAGTCGTTCATGGTTGCAGTCCTAGCAATTTTTTAAGCTTGTAGCGAACGATCAAAGTATAAACATAGAGTATCCGTTTCGGCAAATTTTCCATCTTCGTTTGGGGGGTACCGAACAGGGCGCGCCAGCCCTGGAGCCACAGATCTGGGCCTTTTTTACATTTTTCTGCAAAGAATGAGCGAATCAGCCGGCCTCGCCGTCGGGCGTACACGGTGTAATTGGCTCGCCCTTTGGGGGAGAAGCTAGCCATCCGCCCACTGTCGGCCAGGGTGATTTCATGGTGCTGATGAAGTTTGCTGCCGGCAAACGGGGCTGTTACGAAAATACCTACTTCGTCCAAGCCTACTCGGACCAGACGGCGCAGATACGCTTCGGACGCCGCAAAATCCTCTGGAGTTTCTTCCGGGTGGCCGACCAGGAAACAAGCTTGGGTCCGGATGCCATGCCGTCGGCAGGCCTGGACCAGCTTGGCTCCGTGCTCATAATCGAAGCGCTTGCCGATAATTCGCATCAGTCGTGAGCTTCCCGATTCGGGGCTGATCGAGAGGAAACGGCAGCCGGCCTGGGCCAGAAGAGGCACTTGATCCACAGGGATTGTTTCGGCTTTTGTGCCGCTGACGAAGCCAAAGTGGACGTCCGCCTTCTTTTCGAGCAGCAGCCGGGCAATCTCGCCCCACCGTTTTGTCTGGACCGTAGGATTCAGGTCCTCGATCTGGAAGTCGGACACGTGCATCCTGTCTTGGAGTATCAGCATCTCGGTCACCACATCCTCGGGGGCATTTGGTATCCAGCGGCGAGAGTTGGTCCCAGGAATGACACAAAAATCACAGGCGAAGGGGCAGCCCCGTGAGGTGAGCATCGGAAAAAAGCGCGCAGTTTTGGGACCATGGGAATAGGGCAGCGCCCAGTAGCCGCGGCAAGCAAAAAGTTCCCACGCCGGGACGGGATGGTGGTATCCCCGGTGGGTGAGGCGGACGGGTGGACGTCTGACGGTGGCTGAAATAAGGTTTGAGGGAAGGCTCTGGCCGCCGGACCGGACCGCTTCCCTGACATCCCTCCAATTGTAGCAGGGATCGCCGCACAGGAGATAGTCCGCCCCGACGGCGAAGAGCTCATCGGCGACGCGGGGCAGGGCATAGGCGGTCACCGCCTGGGCGTTCTCCAAGACGATGACCGGGGTGGCGGGGACCGTTCTCTTTAAACACCCGATGATCCGCAGCAGCTCAGGGTGGGACATGAAAGAGATAGCGTAGACAACGAAGGCTTCGGCACCGGTCGTCGCCGGCGTGTCGAGATATCGTGTCAGAGGCACTCCCTGCCAGTAATGGTCTCGTTCTTCCTCCAAGCAGCGCGGATCGAGACCNAAGAGGTCGAGCACCGTGACCTCTTCTCCGGCATCACGTAGAGAGGCGGCAAAAACCGCCAGCTCGAGCGGCCAATACGGAATGCCTGATCCTAGGAAGTCATTTTTCTGGATCGCGATCCGTGGCGAAACGAGCGTCAGGCGCATGGGCGAATGTCGTGTCCTCTCGAAAACAGGCGGTTGGCAGGATTGAAGAGTGCATAAAAAATATTTTAATCTTGGGAAGGGACGCAGCCCTTAGTCGAGCACAGGGTAGTGGTTGGTGCGTGCGCGTTCAGCCTGCCAAGCAGCGGGGTCGCGACCGGCTGCGATCCAGCGTGCGAAGCCGTAGCCGATATCCATGGCGTCAAGCGTGCCAATATAGTTGAACGCTCCCTGCCGACCGATGGTCCGGAAGTTTTCGAAGGAATCACAAGTGGAAACGAGTTCGTGTAGGCCTGCTTCGAAGCCGGCATAAAAGACCGGATAGCTTTTTGGGAACCGGAGGACCTGGGAGTGCAGAACGTCAAAGCCCGCATAGCCCATATCTCGCAGGCCCTGGATGGAGGCCTCGATCAGGGCTGCGTCATTGAGTTTGGCCAATTCACGGGCGGGGCTGCTCATGATTTCGCAGCACACAATACTGCCGTTGGGAGTCATGGCAGGATCGAAGGTTTCCTGTTCACTTAAGCGGTGAAAGACAATGTGGGGGTCGGGGATGAACACCCAGGATTCCTTGATCAGGCTAGGTGTATCAACATGGAGGAAGACGAGCATCAGGTCGTTAAGTCGCAGTGTGCGTTCGACAACTCCAGAGAAATGGACAGGCAGTGCGTCTTCCATGAGGTGAATGGTGTCGGCCAGCGGTAGAGTACTGACGACAAAATCATCAGGCCCGACGGATAACCGGCGAAGTTGCCCCTCATGGCTGATCGTCAGGCCGTTGATTATGCCGCCGTGGGCTTCAATGTTCGTTACGGTCTGGCCTTTTTCGAAGTGGGCCTTGCCGCTGCCCCGTGCCTCGATGGCGTTCCAGATTGTGGAGAGTCCCCCCTTGGGATAACGGAAAGTCAGCGCCTCGAAATCACTGCTTTTGCGCAGTTTTAAAAGGCGTCCGAGCACCTCTCCCAGAGAAGGCGTCTGGACGCGACCACGCGACAGCTTAACGTCCAGTTTTACCGGATCATCCCAAAGCTTGAGAGCGATCGGCCGGAAGAGGATTTCATAGAGCGCCTTACCCATGCGGCCGTCGAGATCCTCTTCGAACGTAACGGGATTGGTTGGGTGGATGAGGCACAGCGCCAGGGCCCAGGCATAGTTCAGGACCATTTTGGCGAAGGCCGGTAGGCCGAAGATACCGATCAGGGAAAAGGGTGATGGAGGATACGGCAGGTAATGNCCNNNCATGAAAATACTGCTGATTTTTTCTCTCGTGAGCCAGTCGCCGGCGGGCAGCAGTCTCTCGATCCGTTTGACCAATGCAGTGTCCAGCGAAAAGATTTTGTGCGGTCCCAGATCGTGGGAGCCAATGCCATCCCATTGCACTGTTCGGGCCAGACCGCCCAGCGCCTCATCCCTTTCGATGACGACGAAGTCGAAAAATCCGGCATCCATTAGTCCGGCAGCGGTGGCTAGTCCGGCCGGTCCGCCTCCCAAAATGTAAACGGTCATTTCGTGATCCTCGCCAACATGGTTGTTTGACTTGCATAGTAGGGGATGGGGATGCGCTGGATGAAGTCAGGAGTCAATTTTGTTAAGATAGCCGCCAGGGGCATTTTGTAGTGGATTGCCATGTGTTCCAGGTAGCCGAACTGGAGAAGTTGCCAATAGCGTTGAAAATGGAACGGCTCGAATCCAGACACACGGCACAGCGTGGCGATGGTCTTGGGCGTGAAGTGCTGGAGATGCACGGAAAGGATCCACCAGAAACGCCTTCCGGCCAATTTGGCCTGCCAAGTGCCGATATCTGGGTAATTCAAGAGCAGTATCCCATTTGGTTTCAGGAGTTTTTTCGTTTCGCGTAAAGCAGCCCTCGGATTCGGGATGTGCTCGATGACGTCCCAGAAGCTGACCATGTCAAAGCTTTCCGGTTCGAAACCGTGGTTGTTAATAGTGCCCTGTTCAATCTGGAGTCCGCGTTTTTTCCCTCGCTGAACGAGATCGAGCGAGGGTTCGAGGCCGAAGGCGTCGTAGCCAAAGCGTACGGCGGCATCCAAATATGCGCCGCCAGCGGTACCGACGTCCAGGACTCGGGCTCCCTTTGGCGGCAGGAACCGGGCGTGCCTTTTTAGTGCCCAGTGAAAACTAGCCACCCGCATGGCATGTTGGCTGTCGTGCCCGGCTTCTTTGGAACTTTTGTAGGCCTGGACAATGACATCTTCTGTAAAACGAGGATTTTCGTAGATAAGACCGCAATTATCACAGACGACTAGACGTTGGACCCCGGGGAGGCCTGAAGCGGCTCCGTAGAGTTTTAATGGATCATTTTCCTGGACGATCGGCTCGTAGAGTGCATGGTAGTTGGTCGAATCACAGAGAGGACAAGGAAGCTCTTGTTTTTTTGTGATCATAGGCTTTGATTCCTAGTGAGTGTGTAATCAAACATGAAGAAATTCAATAGAGCGATGGGATTTAGGCAAACATAGATAGGATATAAAAAATCCAGCGCGCGGTGCCCTTTTCAAAGAATCGTTCAGCGGCTTTTGGGACGATTTTGTGTAAATTTTGTTAAGTGGAACAACAAAAAAACAAATTATAATCAAATGGTGCCTGGAAAATATGTCAAAAAATGACTGAAATAATTTTTTTTGTGTGACAACCGTGCCAAGTGTGCATTCCTATTGCTATGGGGATACGAGGGGACAAAGGTAAGAAAATATCAGCACTAATTCCTCAAAATTATTGCTTTCACGACTCCAGGCAACATAGACAGCAACATTTTTCTAAAATAATCGCGCGCTAATGTTAAGTCTTTTTTTGACAATGACCGAATGCTGCGGGGCGAAGAGGTCCTAGCCTTCCCATCCAGCTTCATGATAGCTATACCCGGGTTTGCGTTGGCCTTTCCCCCGCTAGGTATCCCAGCTAAAAGTTCGTGACGCCGGTCCCGGAGGGCAACGTCATGAAAAATGGCCGATTCACCGAGGGATAGCTCATTGGGATTTTGAGGCACCCCCCCGGATGCATGTTCTCCTGCACCGTAAGGGCATTATCGTGAACCACAAGCGAGTCGAGCGTGGGTACCGTGAGGAAGGTCCAGCGAGGGAGCCACCTGCGTGTCGTACCACTCGGACCGACCGGCCCGAACCAACAGTGGGCTATGGATTTCGTGAGTGATTGCTTGGGAAACGGTCGATGGTTACGTGTGCTGCCTATCGTTGATCTTTTTGACTGACGTTCTCCGGTGATCGGGTGGGCCACTCCCTGATGGGTAACGGGTGGCTCGCGTTCTGGAATGCCTGAGCGCGTCATGGGGAACCATCCAGCAATTATCCGCCCGGACAATGGTCCTGAGTTCACGAGCACGGCCCTGGGGCGGTGGGCTTATGGTCGAGGTCGAGCTAGAGCTAGAGTTTATCCGTCCTGGCAAACCTATGGGAAGCGGCACATCGAAAGCTTCAACGACCGACTACGGGAAGAATATTTGAAGGCCCAAGCGTACACATCTCTCGCCGAGGCAAAGCAGATCATTGAGGATTGGAGGCAGGATTACAACCCCGTGCGTCCTCACCGCGCCTTTGCGGGTATGAGCCCTGAGGAATACCGAAAAGCCGTAAAGGAGGGAACACCTCAACCCAGGAGTCCGATCTTATCCTTGATATACTCAATTGGGATAATGTCAAGGCACTCCGCCCCAACCCTAGCGTGGCATGTTTTAGTGGAGTTTGCCAGTTTTGACTGTGATGGGCAATTTTTCGACGGCAATTTCACTTTTGTCCGTGGAGAGTGATGACTTTTTTGATGATGGTTGATAGAACGATGTAAGGATTAGCAGTCAGCATATTGTATTTTATGGAAAATTATACATATATTTCTATTGCTAAACATAAACAAAAATATTATCTAGTACGTGTAATTCTTGACGTATTTTCTGCTTACTGGCAAGTAGATTCCTTTAAAGAAATAAAACAGTTTCAGACGATGATGATGCCGCCCCTGCCAGTGGTTGACATTGTGGATGGTTGATGAACGGATTCAGAGCCCTTCAAAGGGGAACGCATTTTGAAGAATAACAGGTCAAAATTTAACCTCGCCGTCATTATTCCTGAGCTCTGTAAATACGGCGGGGCGGAACGCTATCTCATCGAATGCCTGATGCGATGGCAGGATTTACACTGGATAACCGTTTATGCCACTAAATTCAACGAGGAGCTCCTGGCTGAGTCCGGTCTGACGAAAATCAAGACCAAACGTTTGACGCCTCGCTTTGAAGGCGAACACGCCACGCTCCTCAATGCCGTGCTGCTCCCAAAAATTTGGGAAACGGAAATCGGCAGGCACGATGTTTACCATACCCACCTGTGGCCGACACACTTACTCAATTTGCATCCGATGGTGTGGTTTCCGCATGAACCTTTGCGAATGCTTTATGACCTTCGCTATGCGCAAATAGAAGATGACAGCATTGGAAAACTGCAGAAGAAGTTGCATTTCTATCCGAAGCAGACCTACGACAACATTGACGGTAATGAATACGAAGCAACACTGGCTGCCATTGAGGCATTTGACAAGACGGGCCATCCCGATCGCGTCGTCGGCAACAGCAAATATACGGCGGAGTATCTGCATAGTGTCTATGGCTATGAGGTCAAGGATTTTGTCTACCCCGGCGTGACGGTGGACGATGTGCCCTTGTTGCCCGGGACGAACGACATCGTGCTGACCATCGGCCAGCTGTGGCCGCATAAGCGTATGCGTATCATCATTGAGGCCGTCAGCCAGCTTGAGGGGGTCCAGCTCTATATCGTCGGCTCCGGCCCGGAAAAAGCACATTTGGAACGTATTGCTGAGCGTCTTGGCGTGGCGGACCGGGTCTTTTTCCTCCACGGCCTGGACAACCAGGAGGTTAAGATCCTCCTGGCCCGCTGCCTATGCGTGGTTTTCACACCGGCGCGCGAACCGTTCGGCATTGTGGCTCTGGAGGCTCTGGCGGCGGGGAAGCCCCTCGTTGCCGTCAACGAGGGGGGATACACCGAGGTCGTGGACAGCGACTGCGCGTTGTTGGTTCCGCCGGAACCGGCCGCCATCGCCCATGAGGTCGCCCGGCTTCAGGCCAACCCCGACCTGGCGAGGCGGTTGGGCGAGCATGGGCGCGAGGTGGCCGCACGCTATTCCTGGGACCGCACTGCCCGCGAGCTGCTGGCCATCATTGAAGACACGCATAAAAAGTGGGTCTGCACCACCTCTTCCTCCTGGCAGGCCAGTGGTCCGCTGTACGCTGTGCACTATTTTACGTGGTACCAGGAGGGATTCGGCAGTGCCCACTGGTGCGACGAACCCGCCTCTGGTTGGGTCACCGATGTGCCGCAACTGGGCTATTATTCCTCGCTGCACGGCGATACCCTGGCCACCCATCTGGTGCAGTTGGAAGGCCTCGGAATGGATGTGGTCATCTTGAATCTACATGTAGACGGGGAGGGATTGAACGTCTATCAGGCCAGAGTGGCTCAACGCATGATGAAAATTGCCAAGGCTCGTTCTTCGCGCTTGCGCTTTGTCATCAACTTGTGCCCCTACACGCGCGATCATGACCGGATCCGGGCTGCCTTCGTCATTTTACGCAAGGATATTATTGAGTTGGAAAATTATCTGCATATCGGCAGTCGTCCGGCCTTCATGGTTTTCTGGAGTGGTGCCTTTGACGGCGACCTGGAGATTGTGGAACAACTGCGGGGCGAGACGGACGGCTACATGCGCATTGGCGTGTTCACGCGTCTGAATAAGATGACGACGGAGGCACGCAAGACCTTTGGCTTGTTTGACGCCGTGAGCCAGCTTTCTCCCCTGGAACTGGGGGAGCCCTCCAGATGGGAGGAAACATGGCAACGCGAGTACGACGCGTCGGCCATGGGTTCCGGCTACCATTGCGTCACCCTGTCGCCCGGCTATGATGACTCCCATCTGCTGGATCCTAATCGTGTCGGCGGGGTGCGGACGGTGCCCCGCAGGGAGGGCAAGACCTATCGGCGCACCATGGACTTCGCGCTCAGGCAGGAGTCGCCCACCCTTGTGATCGTGAACAGCTTCAACGAATTTCATGAAAACACGCACATCGAGCCATCTCAAAAATACGGGATGTTTTATCTGGACATGACCCGTGTCTTTATCCAGGAAGCCCGGAAGCGATGGAAACCGATTCAAGATACTGCAAACAAGGCGTGTGACATGATGGGTGACCAGCCCGGGGAGGGGAGCCATGCGCAAGACTAACAGGACGCCCCCGCCGCGGGCTGTCGGCCTGGACCTCCCGGAGGCGTCCAGGAGGCTGCACGTTGCCTTCTCGCCGCCGTTCCTCGACATAAGCAGGAAAGATCGGCGGGCCAAACTGCTCCTCACCCTACCCAAGGGGCCGGGTGTCGATTCCGTCGTGCTCGGTATCGACGCCTACCTACTGGATGCACCCGTTCATCCGGAGGGGCATTACGGCTGGTGGCTTTTCGATATCGCGCCCGACCGGGAGTATCTGTTCGACCTTTCGTTCCAGGGGGACACGCTCGTCGTGGCCAGTCCGGACATGTCACCGGCGAGCAGCTGGACCGCACCCGGCGGGATCGCCGGCGAAGCTACGGCCAGCATCCTGCTGCATCTGGTCCTGCGCCATAAAGTCAACAACAGCATCCTCTCGCAGCAATCCCTGGTGCTCTACCGTAGCGCCGAAGTGCTGCAGCACGATATGGCGGTCGCTCGTGCCTATCTCGGAGAGACCGGAGCCGACCACACTTCGATCGCCCACGGCTTCAATTTCCCGAAGGATGTCACGGTCCATCTCGTCAGCCAGGCACTTCCCAGGGCCGGCCAGATCGTCGGCCAACCCACTGCTGTAATGGCGGCCAGACGGTTGCTTCGCAACAGTATTTCCTGCCGTCTGTACGCCAGCGAGTTTGATCCCTGGCTGCGTCCCTGCGTAAGCGGCACACGGGAACTGTTGGACGGCATTAAGGACAAGGATATCCTTGTGCTGTTCTACGACGGCTACGAGGGCAATCTGTCCTGGCTGCACCAGCTCTCCTGCCGCAAGGCTTTTGTCTATCTTGGGTTGCCTTCCACGGAGCATCTTCAGGCCTTCGACGCCGAAGCACATCACAACTACACCCAGGCTTTTCGCCACATGGGGGAGGCCCTGAAGTTCGATCTCGTGGTGGCGGCTTCTCGGAAATTGACTGCTCAATTGGCCTTCGGCCTGGCTGCACCGGAGGAAGAAAAAAAACAGCCGGTGGATGTCCTGACCATCTGTCCCTGGGATCGTCGCAGCATGTGGGGACATATCGAGGCCATCGAGGGGATATCTGCTCTGGGCTCCCCGTTTTTGCTCTGCCCGGCTCCACTGGAGCCCAACAACGATTTTCTCGCCTCCTTGGCGCTGTTCGAGAAGGTGGCGGAGCGCTGCCCCGGGACAGTTTTGGCCGCCGCCGGCACGCGTCCCCGTCAGGTCTATTATCAATATGTGGAGTACATGCTTTCCTCCCGCTACCGGGATATTCGAGACCGTGTCCACCTCTGGATGGACATCTCCGACGGGGAACTCAAGCATTGCATGCAACAATGCGACGGCTTGATCCAGATGGGGGCACTACCGGAGGAATGCGTGGAGGACGCCAAGATTTTCGGAAAACCGCTCTTCGTCAATGGTGTAACTTGTGCCGGTCGGCCGGGGGTGGAACATACCTTCCGCCTGTACGGGACGCTTGAGGATCAGGCCGAAGCGGTACTGGGCGTCCTGGAGCAACCCATGAGCGGGACACCGATGGCCGATGGGGCAAACGGGCACAAAATGCAAAACGGTCTGTGGGAAATTTTGGAACGTCTGGTGGCTCTACCCGTGTCGACGCGCCATCCTTGACGCCAGCCGATTGGAGAAACACCGTCATGCCACAGTCCAAAGGGGATATCCTTCTTTGTTCCACCGCCGATTGGGATAATCCCTTCTGGACCAACAAACAGCACATGGCCGTGCAGTTCGCCAGCCACGGCTACCGCGTTCTTTACGTTGATTCGCTGGGACTACGCCGTCCCACCATGCGTTCCCGTGATCTTGGCCGAATGGCCCAACGGCTCTGCCGGGCACTGCCGGTACCTCGGCAGGTGCGGCCGGGACTTTGGCGAGTCTCCCCCCTGGTGGTGCCGTTCCAGGCAAGCCCGTTTCTATGCCGTGTCAACGACACCCTACTGGTCGCGACCCTGGGCTGGCATTTGCATCTCCTTGGTCTCCGNTCACCGCTCATTTGGAGCTACAACCCGATGCTTTGGGACGTGGTTCGGCGTTTGCCCCACCGGGGCGTCGTCTATCACTGCGTGGACGATTTGCGCGCAGCCCCGGGCATCGACGCCACTGCCGTCGAAATGGCGGAAAAGCAATTCGGACGAATCGCCGATGTATGCTTCGTTACCTCGCGGGAACTGCAGCACCGCATGACGCCGCTCTTTCCGGACGTTCGCTACGAAGACAACGTCTGCGACGTGGAGCATTTCCGCACAGCCCGCAGCTCGCTCCCGGAACCGGCCGATCTGGCGGACATCCCCCGCCCACGATTGCTTTTTATCGGGGCGCTCAGCCAATACAAAGTGGATTATCCGCTTATGGAGCGGGTAGCCGGGCTGCTGCCCCAGGCTCACTGGGTCCTGATCGGAGCAGTGGGCGAAGGCCAGCCGGAAACGGCCGGACCGCCCACGTATCTTCCCAATGTGCATCATTTGGGCCCCCGCCCCTATACGGTTCTCCCACAATATATGGGCCATGCGGACATCGCTGTCTTGCCCGCACCGCAAAACCGGTATACCGCCTCCATGTTTCCCATGAAGTTTTTCGAATACTTGGCGGCCGGGCTTCCTCTTGTCGCGTCCAACCTGCCGGCCTTGAAGGAATACCGGGAGCTCTTTTTTCCGGCGGATGGACCCGATGCCTTCGTTCGGGCCGTAAAGAACGTGTTGGCGGGCGAGCGCCGCGATCAGACGCGCATCGACACCGCCTGTGATTGTCACTCGTGGACGGCGAGGTTTTTGCGTATGGAAACCGTTTTTTCCCCATTGTTGAGCGATGAGGGCTCTGCATCATGCCGGAATCCGTTGTAACCTGCCATTGTCGTTCCGAACACGCCTTTGCGGCCGCTGTGGTGGTGCGCGCGCTGGAACGTTCTTTCGGCAAAGCCCAGGTGCTGGACGTTCCGCAAGTCCTCCAGGCCACTCCGGGGACGATCGCCGTCTATATCTGCCCGGAAGCGGAAGCCCTGCCGAACATGGATCGTCTACTCCGGCAGGGTGGCAAGGTCCTGGTGTTCGGACGCCCTGGTGCGGCAGTCCTGGCCCGGCTGGGGTTAACCTTCGAGGAACCCGGCCGGCCGTGGTCGGGGCTCGACGCCGCCGAGTTGTGTTTCACCGAATCCTTCCACGCCAGCTCCGGTCTGGTGGTCTATGGCAACCATCCGCTCGCCAAGGCCTCGCCGCTACGCTGTCGGCCCTTTCGGCGTTACGATTACGCGGAATGGAACAATCTGGGCTACGGGGCCATTGCCACCGATGACGGCCCCTTTGCGGCCGTTCCAGGCTTTCGGGCCGACGATGACCAGGAGCTGGCTGGTCTGACGGTGGCCGGGGAAGACGAATCGCTCGGGAGTTATCTTGCCGTAAAGGAAGAAAAACGCGGTGCCCTGCTGTGGTGCGCGCGGCCTGTCGGTCCAGTGGACAGCCTGGAATGGCAGGTGGTGGAACGCTTTATTTGCGACTGGCGACCGGACCTGTGCTGCCTGCCCTGCCTGCTGCAGACCCCCCGAGGGTGTTCCTGTCTGGTGACCATGCGCCTGGATTGCGACGAGGCCATTGCCTCGGCCCGACCGGTTTTCGAGTGGTACCGGGACAAGGGCCTGCCCCTGTCTCTGGCGGTGAAGACCGGCCTCGACATGACGGCGGCGGACATCGCCCTGCTGGAGGAGGTCCGGGGCGCCGGCGGAACCTTGCTGTCTCACAGCCGCACTCACCCGCAAAGCTGGGGGGAAGACGCGGCCCAAGCGACGGAGGAAGCACGCCTTTCCCGGGAGTGGTTTGCCCGGCAGTGGCCCGCAGAGACGCCGACGGATCTGGCCGTATCGCCGTTTCACACCAATCCTCCCTACGCCATGCAAGCCCTAGCAAAGGCCGGCTATACGGGCGTTGTTGGCGGGATCATCAACAATGATCTGGAGTATTGTCTGGGCCGAGCCGGCGTGGTTCCCTTCGCGGATGGCCTTGTCAGCATTTCGCAGCAGTCCATGCTACATGGCGACAGTTACCGCAACCAGGGGCATACGGTGGACGTGCATGTGGAGGCGTTTCGGGCGCAGCGTGCTGCGCGGGGTATCTTCGGCTATCTGGATCATCCCTTTTCGCAACGTTACCACTATGGCTGGGATTCCGAGGATCAGCGCCTTGGCGCGCATGCCGCGTTGCTTGCGGCCATGGACGCCCCAGGCGTGTGGGTTCGGAGCCAAAGGGAGTGTTTCGATTTCGTGAAGGCCCTGGCGGCAGCCTCCCCCCGGTTGGAAACCGGAAAGGTGGTCGGCGAGTCTTCGCCTTTTGAGCTGGAATATCGACTGAGGGGAGACGTTCGTCCGTTGGGGGGCTGATCCCGTCGTGCTCGGATCAATACGGGATCGCACTGGACTATGGCTGCCGTGCCGGCCGTTGTGCTCCTATGACCATGTTGTGATTCCACGTTTCCTCCCGTATAAGCGTTCGCCGAGGCCATGTCCGGCAACGTCGGAGGTGATGTTTTGGCTGGAGGCCTCCATCGACGAGCAACAAAGCGGGGGAGCCGCCGCTGCTTGGGCAAGACAGACGGAGGGGGGATGACGGTGTCGTCCAAGTCGCTACAACGATTGCAACACCGGCTGACGCGAACGGTTACGGGCAGTTTCCGGCTTGTTGCACTGCTATGCGCCATCGTGTTGCTGTGGTGCTCCCTCGGTTGCGACCAAGGGAAGGGCACCACCGCCTCGACGTCCCTGCCGGGGACCCGAACGGAGCAATTAAATGTCGCCGCCACCTTTCAGTCTATGGCCGACTGGCCGGGTCCATATCCGAAACTTGCCGTAGGCGCTTATTATTATCCGTGGTACGACAAAGAGAAATGGCTTTCTCCGGTGACCCTTACCCCCACCGTGGGAAGATACATCAGTGCCGACAAGGCGGTGGTGCAACGGCATCTCTTTGAGGCGGCGGCGGCTGGTCTGCAGTTTCTTCTCTGTTCCTGGGACAGGCCGGAAAGTTTCATCGACACCAATGTGACCGCTCTTTTCTCTCTGCTGTCCGACGGTTCGCCGCTCCACCTCGCCATCCTCTATGAATCCGCCATCGCCTTGAATGTGTCCCCGGAGAGCATAGACTTCGCCGCTCCTGCCGCCGAGGGGAAGACCATTGGGGATGTTTTCGTCGAACAGATGTGCTTTCTGGCCGAACACTATTGCACGAGGCCCAGCTATCTCCGTATTGCGGGGCGGCCGTTAATTTATCTCTACCTGGTGCGCAATTACCACCATGCCGGACCCTACCTTGCCAAGGCCCGGGCTCTCATGCGCGAAAAGGGCCTGGATCCCTATCTCGTGGCCGACGTCGTCTTCTGGGGCGATCCGGCAAATCGTGACTGGAAGATGCTGTCCGACAATTTTCGGGCCATCACCGGCTACAACATGTATACCGATGCCATGCGGGTGGACAGCAAGGAATACATCCGTCGGGTAGGAGAACAGTATGACCGCTATGCCCGGACAGCCGCAAGCCACGGCCTTGCCTTCATTCCGGATGTGCAACCGGGCTACGATGACACGAACTTGCGCGGCCGGGAGCGTCCCATCTTTTCTCGGGACGGTGGTGTTTTTTACGTCGCTTTTTGGAAGAAAGCTCTCGGCTTTGTCGATAGTGGGACGCCATTGCTCTTTCTCACGAGCTTTAATGAGTGGTTCGAGGGCACGTCCCTTGAACCATCCCTAGCATTCGGTTCCGATTACCTGATGCTGACGCGAGTGCTTTTGGAGCGCAGCCGGGGAGCATGGCTGACGACAATCGACCAGGAAGACCGCGCCGGCATGCCTGTCGCTACGGTCCGACAATAATCCGTCTCTCCGGCACCGCCCAGCCGACGGTGCAACCGAGAGAACTTCCATGGATGCTGACACCATGCCCCTCCGCGTGCTCTTCAACACCTACCCCCTGGCTTTCGCCTGCCCCGGCGGCGGAGAAGTGCAGTTGCAGTCCTGCCGGGAGGCCTTGCAGCGACGCGGGATTANAGTGGAGCTGTTCGACCCTTGGCACCCCCAGTTCGACCAAGCCGATGTGGTACATTTTTTTTCCGTGCAGGGTGGCTCCATTCCGTTTTGCGACTACGTCAAGCGCCGGGGGCTTCCTCTCGTGCTGTCGCCCATCTTGTGGCTCGGGGAGGATAAGCACGACTACGCCCTGGAAGAAATCGGGGCGCTATTGCGGTTGTGCGATCTCGCCCTGCCGAATTCCGTGGAGGAGGGCCGGCTCCTGGCCACCTATTACGGGCTGGAAGACGCGAAATTCGTGCCCATCGTCAACGGCGCTGATGTTCGTTTCCATCTCCCGGCCGATCCCCGACTTTTCCGGGAAACCTACGGAGTGAACGGGGAATTCCTGCTGTGCCTGGCCAACATCGAACCGCGGAAGAACCAGTTGCAGCTCATTCGGGCGGTCCGAGACCTGACCATGCCGGTGCTGCTCGTCGGGCGTATTCGGGATACCGTCTACTGGGAGGCCTGCCAGCAGGAACTACCGCCGAACGTGCGTTATCTCGGCCCCATCGAGTTCGCCAGCGAACTGCATCGTTCGGCCTACTGCGCCTGTTCGCTGTTCGTCCTGCCGACCCGTCTTGAAACTCCCGGCCTGGCCGCCCTGGAAGCCGCCGCCCTGGGTGCCCGGATCTGCATCACCCGGGAAGGCTGCACCCGGGAATATTTTGGCGAAGAGGCCAGCTATGTGGACCCGGACGATCCCGCCGACATCCTGCGGGGTATCCGGGAAGCCCTCACTCGCCTCCGAACCGACACGTTGTCCCGCACAGTCAGGAAACGCTACACCTGGGACCGCGCGGCCGAACAATTGGCCTCCGTCTATACCAGGCTCACCGGAAAACCATGCTAAATTGTATCTCAGGATTCCTTCGTGCCTACCTTCTCTACCCGCTCGCAGCGCGCGCACAAAAACGGACCATCCTTTCCAAGGCGCGGCAGCTGCGCCGCGAGAGCCGGGCCCCGTTTCCCGAACGGCAGACCCGCGCCCAGCAGCGGCTCGTCCACATCCTCGCCTACGCCAAAGCCAATGTCCCCTATTACCGGGACCTTTTCGCCTCTCTGCGCTTCGACCCGGAAAAGGTGTCGCGTGACGTCCGCGCTCTGGAGCAATTGCCCTATCTGACCAAGGACATCGTCCGGGAGCAAGGGAAACGCTTGCTTGCCGAACAATTGGCGGACCGCCCCTTGCACCAGCGCAAGACCGGCAGCTCCACTGGCCCGTCAACACTATTTTATTACGACGCCGATGGGTTGGATTGGACGGCTGCCGAAAACATCCTGGTCCTGGAGTGGGCCGGGAAAAAGCGTTTTCACCGGGAAGCCCATCTTTCGACGCCCTTTCTCGATGGCCTGCCACCGGCCGACGCCCGCCGCGAGGCGCGCAAATGCTTCGTGCTCAACCGGACCAACGTGTACACCCGGGATTATGGCGACGCCGGGCTGGCCTCGGTCTGGGAGGCGCTTCGCCGGGCTCGACCGCGCCTGGTGCAGGGGCACCCCTCGACGCTTTTTGCCCTGGCTGGCTATGTCGCGCGAAGCGGCCTACCGGGGGCCGGCGTCTTTCGCACCTTCGAGTCCACCGGCGAAATGCTGACCCAAAAACAACGGGAACGCATTGAGGGAACTTTCCGTTGCCGGGTCATCAACCGCTACGGGGCCGCCGAGTTCGGAGTCATGGCCCACGAGCTGGCAAGCGGTCCCCAGGGCCGGCTGCGTGTGGTGGACAGCCTCGTCTATCCGGAAGTGCTGCCCATGTCCGAGGCGGACCCACCTTTCCCAGACGGGGAGCCGAGGTCTGGGGAACGGATAATCGGCTCCGGGGAGCTGATATTTACGAGCCTGCGCAATCTGGCCATGCCGCTTATCCGATATCGCATGGGTGACATGGGAACCCTGACGGAGGAGCCGACGGGTTGGTGGCTTTCCCATTTGGTGGGGCGAGTGCACGATGTGGTCACCGTCGGGGGGGTGACGTATCCGACACATTTTCTCCAGGACGTGATTGACCGTTACGGCTACGTGGAAAACATGCAGATCGCCATGCGCAATGGCCAAGTAGTTGAGGTACGGCTTGTCCTTTCCACACCGTCGCAAGGGGAGTATGTGCTGCACGAGTTTGCCAGGCATTTTCCAGGTACGCCCTGTCGCCTGATCGAGGCCAAGGATCTGGTTTTTTCCGGATGGAGAAAAAAATACCGTTATGTTGTTGAGATGGAGTCCTGACAGACGATGTTACGCCAAAATACATTCCAATGGTACCGCGACGTCCTGGCGGTGCTTGTCCGTAAGGAAGTGACCGTCCGCTATAAAAATAGCTACCTTGGATTCCTGTGGTCCCTGCTGAATCCGCTAGCCAGTGCCCTTGTCCTGAATTTGGTCTTCGGCGTCATCTTGAATTTCGGGTCAGAAAATTACCTGATCGTCTTGCTATCCGGGTTGTTTCCCTGGCAGTGGTTTTCCAACTCCGTCGGACAATCTCCGTTTTCCTTCCTAGCCAACGTGACGCTCGTCAAGCAGATCCAATTCCCCCGCCTGCTGATTCCGCTGGTGACCGTTTTAAGTGATGGCGTCCATTTCATCATCTCAATTCCTGTCTTTGTCATGTTCTTATACATGTACAACCTAAGTCCTACCTGGATTTGGGTCTATGGNATTCCATTGTTNATGTTTATTTCCATATTGACCATCTATGGNNTTTGCCTTTTTGTTGCGACNATCAATATGTTTTTTAGGGATTTAGGAAACCTTGTCATCATTTTACTAAATCTTCTTTTTTATGCCACTCCAATAATGTATTCAATTGATAAAATGCCAGAGAATTTTCGTGATTTTCTTGTNTTTAATCCTATAAGCCCTTTATTTATAAGCTGGAGAAATATTCTATTTTTAAATAAAATAGACATNCAATCAATATATATGTCTNTATTNTATGCATGTNTATTTATAGTTATTGGTTTTTTTGTATACCATATATTTAATAAGNGNTTTGCAGAGGTAATGTAGTGAATGAGCCAGTCGTCATCCGCTTCTCGGAAGTAACAAAAAGCTACCCATGCTATAACAACGTAACAGGTGGCATTAAAACATTCCTTTTTAATCTTGGGCAAAGCATCAGAGATCTGCGGCGTCGTTCCGTTGCCCTTGAAGGCCTTTCTTTTGACATCCACCGCGGCGAAGCTTTCGGCCTCATCGGTGCCAACGGGGCGGGCAAGAGCACCTCGCTCGGCCTGATCGCCGGCGTACTTTTTCCAGACAAGGGGACGGTTGAAGTGCACGGGCGGGTTTCTCCGCTCCTGCAACTCGGCGCCGGCTTCCATCCGGAGCTGACCGGCCGGGAGAACATCCTGCTCAACGGAGTGCTGCTGGGCCTCAATATTGAACAGGTCAGAGAACGCCAAGACGAGATCATCGAATTTTCCACGCTTGGGCACTTTATCGACCAGCCGGTGCGGACGTATTCTTCCGGCATGTATGCCAAGCTCGGCTTTTCAGTGGTGGCGAATCTGAATCCAGAAATACTCCTGATCGACGAAATCCTTTCGGTGGGCGATCTGGCCTTCACTCAGCGGTGCATGGACTGCATGGCCCGCTTCCGGTCCGATCCCATGGTGACCATGGTACTCGTCTCGCACGCCTTAAGCGACGTGGCCAGGATTTGCGACCGGGCTGCCTGGATCGAAAACCATCATCTGCGCATGATCGGACCTGCGGCAGAGGTGACGGATGCCTACCGCTATTCCGTGACTCCAAAAACCATGGTCGGCGCCCAATTGGAAGCCTTACCACAGTACCTTCTGCCTTCTCGGGAGGAGCTGGATTTTCAAAACGGCGCGGCAACTCTTGGGATCAGGACATCGGAACCCGCTGCCGGTCAGACCCTCGATATCCAGCTCTATCAGTCGGAGTCCCAAATCTTGCTTCGTCGCTGGGTATGCCCGCTTGAGGGAGACACCCTGACGTTGGAATTCCAGAATGGAGAAGATATTGNCGTCGAACGGGAGGGAAANCTTCTTGATAACTTGTGCCTGTCGCCGGGGCAAGTTTGCGAAGGACAAGGGCGAGTGGCAGCCATTGACGCGGACATTCCGTTGACCCTCGAAATAACATTGCGGCAGGCGACCGGGGAAGAGGCCTGTTCGAGCGTATCGCTTCCTATGAGCCTCACCGCCAAGGCGCGGCGGTGGCATGAAGAGCGCCGGGCCGCCAGTCTGATGCTGGCCAGACCACGCATCTGTCCGCAGCAATGTCGGGCACCGCTTTGGTCCCGAGGGCGGACCCTCCATATCATGGCTCGCAACATCTTTCCCCAGGATGCAGTAGGACGTTTTTCCCTCGACATCGGTGGATTGTTCGCCGCCTCAGGCATGGATATCCGGGTGTACGCCTATACCTTCCCTCGAGAGTTGGCCGGGGCCGTCCTGCCCGTGGGACGACTTTTGGCGGATGCTCAAGAGCAGGACGTCCTTTTCTATAACTATTCCATCCTGGACGAATTTTTACCCCGCATCGTGCGGCTTCCCTGTACCAAGGTGCTGTACTACCACAACGTGACACCGGGGGATTTTTTTCGAGAGTATGAGCCCGATTTCGCGACGCTTCTGGACAATTCACGCCGACAATTTTCGTCCTTTGCCCATTTTCAGGCAGTGGTGGCCAATTCGCACTTCAGCCTGGACGAAATCCGGAAAACACTCGACGCAAACATCTTTCAAGGTATCCATCCGCCCATGTTGAGCCCCACGGGCCTGGAGACGACCGCACCCGGACAACGCCTGCCGGACGGTTTGACGGGAAAGTTTCTACTGTGGGTCGGCCGGATCGTACCGCATAAACGGCCGGATTTCGCCCTGCGTCTGTTCGAGCTGGCGGCAGCACGGCTTCCCCATTGCGATCTGATAGTTGTGGGCGGCGGCTACCGTGATTCCGCCAGCCACGCCGCGCATCTGGATGCCCTTCTTGCCGCTCTCCCCCCCACTGTGCGGGAACGGGTCCATTTTTTCGAATCCCTGTCTTTGGAGCAACTTCGCGCCTTCTACGAGCATGCCTCGGCCTTGCTGTGCACGAGCCTGCACGAGGGCTTCGGCATGCCGCTCTATGAGGCCATGCGCTTCGGACTGCCCATCCTGGCAACCCAAGCCCCGGGGAGCGAGGAAACCCTGGCCGGTGCCGGTCAGTTGCTGCCGGAATCCCTTCAGGAAGCGGCGGATGAGCTGGTACGTGTGCTTACCAGCCCGGAATCCCTTGCGGAACTGGGGGAACGCGCCACGCAGAGGGGAAGGGAGCTCGCGGCCATAGCAGACGGCACTATCCTGTGGGATGCCGTCGAAGCGGCCATTCGTCCTACCTCCGAGGGAAACAGGTAAGGAATTGGCGGCATCGATCCCCCCTCCTGAAGGGAAATCACTCGGCCGCTATCCTTTTTGTTCTATATATTCCTGTTCTGTATTGACGGCCCAGATATTATCCTTGCTCGTCTTGCCGGCCAGGATGTTGTCCACGGCTTCCATGGCGGTCAGCATGGAATGGTCCATGTTGTTGTAGCGGTGTTGGCCGTTGCGGCCGATGAGGAAGAGGTTGGCCAGGGTGTCGGTGAACTCCCGGATGCGGTCGAACCGGTCGTAGGTCCCGAAATAGGCCGGATAGGCCTTGGGCATCCGGGCCACGGTCGTATCCAGCACGTCGGCCGCGTCCACCAGGCCGAGCTTCACCAGCTCCGCGACGGCAAACGCCTTCATGTCCTGTTCCGGCATGGTGTCCAGGGCATCCCCCTGGCTGGCGAAATATTCCAGCCCGATCCACACCGTCTCCGGGTCCCGGACCAGATAGGGGCTCCAATTGTTGAAAATCTGGATGCGGCCGACCTTGACGTCGCGCTCCTGGATGTAGATCCACAGGTCGGGGATGATGTTACCGACGGTCGGGACGGCGGTCCTGTTGGCGACGCGCAGCCGTTTGACCAGGATGCCGACGGTGATGAAATCGCGGTAGACCAGCCCGGAGGCCACCTGCCGGACCGGCGCCGGTGCCGTCTCGCCCATGGCCGCGATCAGCTCGGATACCGGCATGGACGAAAAAAAGTAGTCCCCGGCCAAGGTGGAGGTCTCGCCGGTGCGGGTGTCCTGAACGGCGGCCGCCACAACGCGCCCCTCCCGGACGGTAAGGCCAACCAGCCGCTGCTGGGTACGGATCTCGCCGCCGCCCTGGCGGACCTGGTCGGCCACCCGTTCCCAGAGCTGGCCCGGACCGAATTTGGGATACAGGAATCGCTCGATAAGGCTCGTCTCCACATCCTTCTGCGCCAGTCTGGAAGATTTTCCGCCGTTGCGGAGATGGGAGAGGGCGTGGAGGATCACCTTGGCGATGGAGAGGCCCTTGACGCGCTGGGCGCCCCAATCGGGCTTGATGCGCGACGGCTTCACGCCCCAGACCTTTTCCGTGTAATCCTCGAAAAAAAGCCGGTAGAGCGTATCGCCGAAGCGGTTGATGAAAAAATCCTCCAGACTCTTTTCCTCTTTGATGGGAAAAAGCCGGCGGACGCCGTAGCTGAGGCCGATGTGGAAGGCGCGCAGCAGCCCGAGATTGCCCAGTGTCGTTTTGGAGAGCGTGATGGGATAGTCGAAGAATTTGCGCAGATAAAAAATTCTGGAAAACCGCCGGCGCAGCAGCATGACCGTATCGGTCCGTTCGGGGTCGGGGGCGTTTCCGGCCGTGGCGACGGCCTCGGGATGGAGCAGCAATTCGTCCCGGGCCGGCGAAGCCTGCATGGGCATGATGCCAAGCCACCAGTTCATAATGCGGTCGGACTTGGAAAAAAAACGGTGGCCGCCCATGTCCATATGATTGCCGTGATAGGTGACGGTCTTGGATATCCCGCCGATATCGCCCGTCATCTCCAGGACGATGGGCTTGATGCCGGAGCGGGCCAGCAATTCATGGGCAGCGGTAAGGCCGGCCGGTCCCGCCCCGATAATGACGGCAATCTTGCCATCCTCCATGCCGAGATGCTCCTTTCGCCCACACGTGTGCAACGGGAGCGCGTAAAACG
>JGI20225J20221_1002130_pt1 | contig 29517 bp, 22 predicted proteins | sample BioMet4_FD_20221 | JGI IMG/M metagenome (IMG submission 20221)
TCCCGTCTTTGACAGTAAAAAAAGAAAAAAACTCCCGGAGTCACTGAAAACTCAGCAGACTTCGGGAGAGTGTTTTTTATGCGAATGGCGTAATAGATATCAAAGGCCTTTCGATCTTCTGCAGCATCCTCGCATACTTTTCTCTGTGGAAAGTTCATAGTCAGTGCGGAATCCGGCGAAACGATGCAGATCATCAGTGAGCTTGGTCCTCTTGTATGCCGGAGTATATCCGCTGCTGCCAAGCTTGGTCACATCCATGGAACGCAGTGTTCCTATGATCTCACTGCAAGTGTATTTCCCGCCAAGTTTGTTTTCGAGTATCCGATAAACGAGCAGTGCTATGAAGCATGTCATGAAGTGTGCTTTGATCCGGTCATCTCTTTTGAGATAGACCGGTCTTGCTTCAAATTCCGATTTCATGATCCGGAAAGATTCTTCTATTTCCCATCGTCCCTTGTTTATCCTGACGATATCGGCAGGATCGTCATCGAGGTTCGTGCATACGGCATAAAAACCATCATATCGTGCTTCGTCTGCGATGCGGTCTTCATCGAGCCTGTAAATCTTTTTTTCTGCTATTTCACCATCGACAGTCACCAGTTTTTTTTCAATGAATCGTTTGGCGTCATTGGGCCGTTTGTTATCTATCGCTGATGGACTGCGCTCAAGGAACTTTCTGGCTCTTTCAACCTGGCGGTTGCGTATCTCCGACTGATATGCTTTGTATTTTAGGGAATATGATACTATCATGGTCTGGTCGAATCCGATATCTCTTTTCTCATCATAACCTTCAATGTAACGCTGCTTGTAGAATATCCTGTTGCGGTTTTCCGGTGTGTCTTCGATATCCCGTATATCATATTTGGTACTGCTGCCTTCCAGCTGCCAGCCTTCTGGAGAAAGGGCCCAGGCTTTCAGCTCTTTATTTAGTTTCCTCACAGACTGAGCCGTTATGAAACTCCGCTCACCAAAATTGTTGAACTTTCTGTTGCTTTCGGAAGAAAGTCCTGCGTCAGTACATACTATGAATCTTGAAAGTTCAAAATCTCTAACTATCTGTTTCTCGAGAGGTGTGAGAGTCAGCTGTTCGTTCGTGTTGCCATCGTGTATCGAGAATGCGAGGGGTATCCCGGAGCGGTCTATGAACAGGCCCATCTCAACTATCGGCCCGGGCTGGTGGTCTTTGCTCTGTCCGTATTTCTTTATGCCTTCCTCCATTTCCGTTGAAAAGAAATAGTTTGTGCAGTCATAGTAGAGCACACCGGTTTTTCTGGGAATGACATTCAGTGAGTTTTTGTAGAGTTTTTCCTGTATGAACTGTGATTCTTCAGATATGACAGAAAGGGCACGATATATCTGATGCAGTTCAAAATCAGGCTGCTCGAACAGATCTTTTGAGGATCCAAAACTTGAAAGTTTTGATGAAGGATACAGTATCCTTTCATAAACGAGTCTTGAAAGGATCGAATCAAAATCGTATGTGAAATCATGTCTTTCGGATATTTTGCGGCATATATATGGCAGTTTCAGATCATGATACAGCTTTTGAAGGAAAAGATATCCGACATTGAACGATCTCTGTTCATCTATGGGTATGATGGCATCGGTCATCATAGGGATCAGGACCTTGTGATTGTTTGCTTCTTCATGTTCATTGAGAGCAGCAACATGATCTCTTGCCCAGGCCTCGGCATCATCGACACCATATTTTTCTTTTATCTCGTTTGCCGTACCGAGCCGTTTCACGGTTTCAGACGAACGTTTGCCGTTGCGTTTGACGGAACGGATCACGTAAAATGAATCACCGCTTTTCGTATGATTGATAGTAAGTCGCATGACAGATCTCCTTTCGGATACCGGCACATATCGTAGGTACCCTAAGGATATTATACTGTATATTACGCTATTACGCAATACACAATATCAAAATTTGCCAAAAAAATTAGCCCTTCCAAGGCTTGCGGGTTTTACAGGTGTCAAACATCCGTGAAATGTTTTTCTTTATAAAATTTTTTCGACATAATATACTCCTGTTGACAGCAGACTGTATGTTGGTTAGAATTATATCAACACATTGTTGGATTTTCAACAAACAGTATCCGGTAAAACGATGTGTTCCCGACACAATCATGTGATGTGTTGGAAAGACAGCAAAAACATGATATTTTTTAATGATTAAGTGAGGTATGAGATGGCCGACAACCGAAGAGTTAAATTGACCAAGCAAATGATCAAGGACGCATATCTGGAACTTCTTGAACAGTACCCGTCCGAAAAGATATCCGTGACTGATATCTGCAAAGCCGCAGATGTCAATCGTTCCACATTCTACATGTATTATGATGATACAGTCTCTCTGAGACAGAAAATCGAAAACGAAGTTCTCGAACAGCTGCCGGGCGCATCCGAGGAAGCCGACCCTCTGGTTTCACAGCATCAGCTTCTCGATACTCTCGAACGCTTCTTTAACTATATCCGTGAAAATCAAAGACTGTTCCGTATCCTGCTTCTGCAGTCCGACAGCAAATCTTTCAACAATCTGCTGATCGACACAGTCCTGAAAAAATTCCATGCCAGCGAAGCCGCCAAGAATCCTACCCTCAGAAGATATGGTTATGTTTATGCCGTCAACGGCGTCATCGGCATGCTGAGCGCATGGCTCGAAGAGGATTTTCCGATCAGTTCCCGGCAATTCGCAGAAATCGCCTATAACATGTCCGCACTGTCCACACATATTGATGAAATCGACATGACTGCGCACTGACATCATTACTGCATCTTTTCAGCAAGTGACAGTTTTATATATTGAACTATGTTCCGGCGTGTAATACGATATCCGGAGGAGATGAGAATATGAATAAGATAGTAAAAATCACATCTGTACTGACACTTGCTTTTTTTACCGCAGCAGGCATGCTGGCCGCGCCGGCTGTCCATGCGGGCAGTGTTATCAATGCGCCTGACGCGCATTCATCTGCAGCGGCAGCAAGTACTTCTACAGCAAAAACTCCGACCAGAGCGGAGCAGAAAGCTTTTATCAGATCGAGCGCCAATTTTTCGATCAGACTTTTCCGCAAAACAGCGGCGGGCGAAAGCGGCAGTGTTATGGTCGCGCCGATGTCCGTACTCACTGCGATGACAATGACCGGCAACGGTGCCGGCAGCGGATCCGCAACGCTCACGCAGATGCAGAAAGTCCTGGCCGGCGGAATGAAAATTCAGAAGCTCGACCGCTGCCTGCAGTGGTGGACAGGCAGGCTCACTTCATCAGGAAGCGCAAAGATCAGGACCGCAAATTCGATATGGTACCGCGATTCCGGCGACCTTACGGTCAACGATGCATTCCTGCAGACCAACAAGAAATATCTCAATGCCGGTGCATATAAATCGTCCTTTACCAATTCCGAAACCGTGCCGGCGATGAACAAATGGGTATCTGATTCTACCGACGGCATGATCCCTTCGATAATCGAGACGATCGGCGACAGCGACATGCTTTATCTGCTGGATGCTGTTTCATTCGACGCGGCCTGGAAAGACAAATATAACGCGGAACAGGTCTCAGCGGAAAAATTCACAGCCGGGGACGGCACGAAACAGACTGTCGACATGATGTCCTCCGAAGAAATGTCCTATATCAAAGACGGGCAGTCCACAGGATTCATCAAGCCGTATAAAAAAGGCTACAGCTTCGTCGCCATCCTGCCGAACAAAGGCGTGACCGTGAAACAGTATGTGTCCGGAATGACGGGAACAAAATTCCGTAAAATGATCCGCAGTGAAAAAGAATCGTTCACTGAAGCCGGTATTCCGAAGTTCACCTGCGAATATACAAAAACGCTGAACGACACTCTGAAATCCCTGGGGATAACAGATGCTTTCAGCGAGAATGCTGATTTTTCAAAGATGGGCACGCTCAAAAACGGCGGTCTCTGCATCGGCAATGTTCTTCATAAAACTTACATTACTGTGAACGAAAACGGGACCAGGGCCGGAGCGGTAACATCCGTCGGAATGAACGCGACATCCGCATACACGCCTCATAAAGTCATCCTCAACAGGCCGTTCGTCTATGCGATCATTGACAACCATACAGATCTGCCGGTGTTCATCGGAACAGTCACAAGCGTGAAATAATATTACTGCAAAATCAAGAGTGCCGGTATACCGCCGACACTCTTTTTATATCATCTGATCCATTTATTCAGTTTCTCCACTAGTATATTCCTGTCGATCGGCTTAGTGATGTAGTCGTTCATCCCGGCCTCGCGGCTGCGCTGAACAGCCTCCGCGAAGGCGTCTGCGGTCATGGCGATGATCGGCACAGTTTTAGCATCCTCTCTTTCCAGAGCGCGGATAGCTTCAGCCGACTCATATCCGTTCATTACCGGCATCTGTATATCCATCAGCACAGCATCGTATTCACCGCTGCCGGACTGCGCGAACATCTCTGCGGCCATGGCGCCGTTCTCCGCCTGATCGACCGTCGCTCCCATGCTTCCGAGAATGCGCACCGCGATCTCGCGATTGATGATATTATCGTCGACCAGCAGGAATTTTGACGTGCGGACAAGCGTTGCCGCACTGACGTTTTCGTCCTGTCCGGACACGTCCCGGTCAGTTCCTTCCACTTCTGCCTGAGGCAGATCAAGTATAACTGTAACAGATGTTCCTTCGCCCTGTTTGCTGCTGATCTCTATTGTGCCGCCCATCATTTCCACGATCCTCTTCACTATTGAAAGTCCGAGCCCGGTCCCGCTTACCGTCTGCTCCGGCGAGTCGGGATTATTTTCCTGGGCAAAAGGATCGAACATCATCTTCTGAAATTCTTCACTCATGCCGATACCGGTATCTTTGATAATGAATTTGCACCGCACCATGCCGCCGCCGAGGCGGCTGCTTTCCGAAATGTATGTGACAGTCCCGCCGGCCGGTGTATATTTAACGGCATTGGAGAACAGATTCATGGTTATCTGATTCAGACGCACCTTATCTACAATAGCAGCCGTTCCCGCTTCACGTCTGTCAATAATACTCAGCTTCAGCTTATGCTGCTCGCAAAGCGGCTCGAACATGCTGCGCACCTTTTCAATATATTCCTCGAAAGGATACGGTTCAGGATATAATTCGATTTTTCCGCTGTCGATCTTCTGGATATCGAGGATATCGTTTATCAGTGACAGCAGGAATGCATTCGAAGCTTCGATCTTGCCGATATCTTCAAGCAGCTTTTCTTTATCTTCGAGATCTTCCTTCGCAAACTGAGTCATCCCTATGATTGCGCTTATCGGCGTACGGATATCATGACTGATGCGCGACACAAAATCAGTCTTGGCATTGTTGGCTTTTTCAGCTTCTATCCTCGCCTTGTTAAGTTCGCCGATTTTTCTCTGCTCATTTTCGTAAAGCTCTGTGATATCCGATCTCAATACAAGGATATCCCTTTTAGCATTATCAAGCCAGCAGTACTCGAGCCTTGCGCAGGATATCTTTTCACCTGTTGTTTCCGTATACGATGAAATGTATGTGTCGTTGAATGCAAGCTCGCCTGCGATATTTTCTATGGCAGTAATGCCCAGGAAATACTCGAGTTCGTACGGATCGACAAATCCTCTGCTCACGTATCTGCGGCACTTTTCATAATCCAGGATATTGCCGGATTCTTCCGCCTCCACCCATGACTTCCTGCTGACAAATTCAAATGTTTTCGCCGGCAGATGTATCAGTCCGATATAGTCGAAGTTGATATTTATCAGCCTGTCGACGATCTGCTCGTCTCTTTTTCTCTTATCGATGTCGAAAGAATAAGTCACTGCCTCGATATCTCCGTTATATGGATTCTCCATCATATCGAGGAAACCCTCACGCCAGTGTCTCTCTCCATTCGCATATAATACAGGATACTCGATCGACACAGATTCGATCCCGTTCTTGTATTTTTCCAGTAATAATTCCCTGTTGAAAATACCGTAGAATTTCTCTCTTACTTCATCATCATCGATCAGCCTGGAGAAATCTTCAAAATATCCGTCCGCAGACGCGGACTTCTGCAGTTCCAGGACCGACTCAATTTTGCTGCTTCCTTTTTGTCCGTCGCCGCACCAGTTCCTCGACAAATTCAAATGGAAAGATCCGTAAGAATTCGGATTGTCCAGCTGAACATATGCCCTGTTGAATTTTTCCTCCTTCTGCTTCAATGCAGTAATATTCTGCCCGCAGCCATACACCGTCAGGATCTCTCCGTTATCATCTCTGATTTTCTTCAGAGTCATCCTTTCATACTGCATTTCCTCCTGAACCGGAAGCTGAAACCTGAAATCTCCCGATGATTCCTCGCTCCCGTTTTCTATATCCTCATATATTCTGCGAAACAGTTCGCGGTCTTCCTCCATAACATACTGCATCAATGACTCCGGTACATTTTCGATCACCTCCGGCACTCCGAGGCTTTCACAGATCATACGGGTATATCCCTTCTGCAGCATTGCCGCACTGTGTTTTTCAGCATCATATGTCCAGATGATCAACTTGGCAGTCCGGGTGGCATCGTCATACATCTTCTGGGTTTTGAGAACTTCCTGCTCTATTTTCTTTTCATCATCAAGACTGACAAATGATGCATAATAGTATCTTATTCCCTGCTTTTCATATGCATATCTGAACTGATTATTGATCCAGTGTCTTTTCCCGTCTTCACCGGCAACGCGATACGATACACTGCCGATGGTCTTATGCCCCAGATTGACCTCCAGGAATTCATCTTCGAACAAATGCCTGTCATCATCCACCAGCCATTCCGCCGGATCGTCACTCACAGAATCCCAGTACCTGCGGCTGCCGTGATGAAGCCGGTAAAAACCGTCATTCGTGTATTCGAGCCTGAGCCTGCCGTTATTATTTGAAAAGACCGCAACACCTCCCGGAATGCTGCCGAGAATAGTATCGATCTCGTTTTTGCCTGACTCGATGATCTGCTGTTTTTTATGCGCTTCCGTAACATCATGTACATAAATCGCCGCAGCTCTGCGCCCATACCAGTCCATCTCAATGCAGTCTATTGACAGCCACCTGTCTCCTCTCGCAACATATTCCGCTTCCGAATGATATTCTCCGTTTTCCATGCGCCCGATAGAACACCACTGACACGGCTGACTGCATTCCGAAATAAACTCATAGCATAGTTTCCCGGAATAATCGCTTTTCCCCCAGTACTTCAGAGCAAGGTCGTTGGCATACAGCATTTCATATGTCTGCATGTCGACTACATAAATATTTGCTGTCGTCAGATCAAGAAGCTGCGCCGGCCCTTCCATCTCAGATGAAGTGCGGGTGTACGCGACTGCCATGACAGGACAGCCCTCATACGACCCGATTATACGTCCGCTCGCCTTGATCCAGATACTGCCTTCCGCGGCATGATAGACCCTGTATATAAACTCTTCATCCCTGCCGTTCTCAATAATGTGCGAAACACGTGCACGTACTCTGTCCCGGTCCGCACTCAGGATCATCGCGCCCGCATCGACGCTTGTCGCTTTTTCATATTCCTCCGAACTCATGCCTGACAATCCTGCCAGACCGGGAGAAAAGAAAAGCGTGACCAGCCTGCCGTTCTCAATTTTATATATCGCAAAATCGCCGGGATTGCTCTCTGCGATAATTCCGATAGTACCTTCATCCAAAACCCTATAATTATTCATGATCTGATACCCTTTCGGTACAATAACACTTATATAATATTATATCGCCTGCAAAATCAATAATCAATGAACAGCTCCCTGCCGCCCTGCGCCCCGAGGATCTCCTTTACACGCGAGGTGTCGACGTTGCTTCCCGATATTATAGACAGCACGCTGCGGCCACGGAAATGTTCACTGTTTTCCATTATGGCCGCGATCACCACTGCAGAACTGCCTTCGATTATCATGTGATGTCTGTCTATCATCCAGGCCATCGCCTTGCGTACAGTATCTTCGTCCACGAGGATGATCTCGTCGACGCACTTGAATGATTCAGTAATGTTCGGTTCTTCGATGAGTCCGCCGAGTCCCTCCGCAATGGTCGGCCGGAATTCCACGTCATTGTTCAGCTTCCTGTCGCGGAAGGAGTAATACCACGGAGGCGAGCAGTATGTCTGCACTCCGATCACTTTAATATCCCTGTTTATTCCTTTCGCGGCTATGCCCTGACCGATCATCAGTCCGCCTCCGCCCGCCGGCGCCAGTATTGTATCTATGTCCGGATGCTCGAGCAGCGCCTCCAGTCCGGCGGTACCCTGGCCCGCTATCGTCGCCGGATCGAGATACGCGTGGACAAATGTGCTGCCATTGCTTTTGCACAGATAGTCGGCATGAGCCTGCGCCTCTTCATAAGTGTCTCCGTAAACGATGGCTTTTGATCCGAACCTCTCGATACCTGCGATCTTGCTTTCCGGTGTACCTTTCGGGACTACTATATCCGCATGCGTCCCGACATATTTCGCCATATACGAAACAGCCTGCGCATGATTTCCCGCCGAGGCGCAGACGATTCCCGCATCAAGCTCCTCCTGCGACAGCGAAAGAATCTTGTTGGCGGCGCCTCTTAGTTTGAAGGACCCTGTGATCTGCAGGTTTTCAAGCTTGAACCAGAAATCTCCGCCGTATTCGTTCGACAGCGGGATAGATTTTTCCAGCGGTGTTTTACGCACAACATTCTTTATCCTGCTGCGCGCTTCAATAATATCAGTCAGTGTTAACCCATATGCAAATTTATCTGCCATATCATGCTCCTTTCGCATACACGCAGATTGCCGGCTAAGATATCATTTATTCAAACGGGAATGTATAATCGAGGCCGTACATATCGCGGACCGCGATAAAATCTTTCTGTTCCGACACATTCATCGGCACGCCCTTGTCCTTGTGCTCGAGCCAGAAATCCCATTCCTTTTCACCCGCGGTATAGATGCGGTCACAGCCCGGTGCCTTTTTCGAAGCGCGCAGTCCGCGTATTATGCCGCCTGCGGTCTTTTTAAATGTTTCCAGTCCCATAAACGCCTCCGGATCTATAACGATGAAGAAATGCCCGAGATGATAAGGGCGCTTGCCGCCGTCCTCATCCTTGTTCGTCAGATCCTTCATGAACAGTCCGCCCGTGAGCGCCGCCGAAAGTATCTCCACGACGGCCGCATAGCCGTATCCCTTGTATCCCGCCAGTTCATCGCCAATCCCGCCCAGAGGAGCCAGGGCTGCCGTTCCCGCGCTCAGCGCCTTCAGTATCGCTTCACTATCCGTCAGCGCATCGCCGTCTTCCGATATTACCGTGCCGCGCGGCACTTCTTTTCCGCTGCGGGCATAATATTCGATCTTGCCTCTCTGCATGATGGATGTCGCGCAGTCGAGGACAAACGGAAAATCTTCGTCTGTCGGGAACGCAAACGTCAGCGGATTCGTGCCCAGCATATTTTCGACGCCGAATGTCGGCGCAACTGTCGCCCTCGCATTTGTACCGGTAATGCCTATCAGTCCCTGCTTCGACGCCATCATCGCCCAGTATCCCGCGATGCCGTAATGCGACGAATTGTTTACTGCCGCCATGGCGATGCCGTTTTCCTGCGCCTTCGCAATGATACTGTTCATCGCACGATGGCTCGCGACCATGCCCATGCCGTCGTGCGCATCCGCGACCAGTGTCGTGCCTGTCTCTTTTATTACCTCATAATTCGTGACCGGATTTAATATGCCGCTGTTGATACGGTCGATATAGATCGGCTTGAAGCGGTTCACACCATGACTGGCAATGCCTCGCCTGTCGCTTTCGAGGAGCACCTCGGCGCACACCGCCGCATCCTCCTCCGGCACACCTGCCGCCATAAATGCATCTTTCATGAAACTGCCGATCAGATCCCACGATACATAAGTTTTTTCTGCTGTCATTGCTGCCTCCCGTCTGCAGTTATCCTGCCTGTGCCCTGCGGATCCTCGTATCCGCTGCCGATCACACCTTTCAGCGTGTTCTCCGCGTAATACGCAAGGACATCCACATCTGAAATATATTCGCGCTTCAGCGGCTTCGCGCCCCGGAACATCGACATCCCGTCTCCGTTCTGGCGGAGCGTATAAAGAAGTCCCGCCGTCGTGTATTTTTTCGTCAGACTCAGCGCCTCATATTGCTTCGTCTTTTTATTATATACCTTAATCTCCTTCACGCGGTATGCACCTGCCACTTTCACAAACATGCCGCTGCCGTTCACGACAACGGATGACGGCACGGAAGCGTCAATAGTATATTTCAGCCCTGATACCTGCAGGAAACCGCCGCTTTCCGCCGGATATTTCGCCGCGCCCATTTCGAGGGCATCCCTGATCTGTTTCCCGGTCGCCGATATCGCGCAGGCCGAGCCTCCGAACGGGAATATATCCAGCATGTTGCCGTAATTGACTGTTCCCGCCTGTAAATCTTTCCTGATCCCGCCCGCGTTGACCAAAGCGATGTCGGTTTTCATGACACTGCGTAACGCATCGGCGCAGAAATCGCCGAGATTTGTTTCAGCCGCGCGGACCGCGCGCTTCCCGGTTGCCGGATCTATGATCGTCAGCAGTTCATCCGCTGTGCATACCGTTTTATTGAGCGTACCGGCGTAAAGATCCGTCTGAGCTTTCACCTCGGCTGCGACGGCTTCGTCACTGCCCGTGTACGTATCTGTCGGTATCAGTGAGGCGGTAATATGGCCGCTGTCCGATATCACGAGTCTCCCCACATTTTTAAAGCCGGTCCCGGTCTGCGAACAGATGACTGCTTTTCCCCGGGAATTCGTATAGGTGTTCACCGCATACGTCTCTTGCGAATGTCCGTCAAGCACCGCGTCTATGCCGTAAGTATGCGATATTACTGCCTCGGATGTCCAGCGCGATGTCGTGCCCGACAGGCCGAGATGCCCGAGAGCGATCACATAATCCGCTCCGTTCTTTCTCGCCGCATCAACGGTTTTCTGCACGCGGCTGTAGAGCATTTTACCTGTGCTGTCCGAACAGAAAGTATAGATGTATTTGCCCCTGCTGTTCTGGAAATAGGAAGGAATCGACTTGGTGATCGATTCCGGAGTGGTAATGCCGACAAAGGCCACTTTCCTGTCGCCGTAAGTTCTCATCGTATATCCGCTATATACGCTTTTATTGTTTTTTGTGTATCGGAAGTTGCAGTCGACCACCTTCGCTTTCAGGATCTTCGTCAGCTTTTTCAAACGCGGAACAGTGTAATCGAACTCATGGTTGCCGAGAGTCACGACGTCATAACCCGCGCTGTTCATGATTTTTATAATGCTTTTTCCTTTGGAAAGCGTGCCGAGCGCACCGCCCTGGATGAAGTCACCGCAGGAGACGAGCGCGACGTTTTCCGTCTTCGTTTTCACCTCTGCCTTCATTGCAGCCGCCTTTGCGTAACCGTCAGCTGCACAGTGCACATCATTATCGTAAAGCACGACGATGTCGCTGCTCTGCAGCCCGTCCGACGGTGAACTCTGAGCGTCAGCCATAACCGGCATGCTCATTATCCCGGACATCGATACGGTCACTGCTGCCGTCAGTAGCACAGCAAATATTTTTTTCATGCAGTTTGTCAGTTCCATGATCACGCCATATGGTCCTTTCTTGTTTTCAGGAATTTATGCATTATTATGACGCAGAACAATATGCCGACTGTCCCGCTTATCGAAAACATTATATTTGAGATCCGGGCGAAAGGAATAAACGACCCCGCCGCCGCCGAAATCATTACTGCCGATATCGTTATCGCCAGATGTTTTTTTCTGCTCCCGCCGTCAAAACGCGATGCGAGAAGAAACAGTCTTCCTGATACCGTCGAGAAAATCGCAAGTACGATGATGCAGGAATAAATGAGAGACAGCACCGGCAGATAGTGCTGTATTACTGCCAGCATCGGCACCTCCGCGCCGGCGATCTTGTCCATGGTCGTAAGGTCGAGATATACAACGATACCCTGGGCGCCGAAGTATACGATGCTCGAAAAAACGCCACAGAGTATAGCTTCTTTATATCCGCTGCAGAGTTTACCCGTCGCCGACACCCACGGGAATCCCGAACCGGCCAGAAGACCCGCACAGGCCACCGCGCTGAATATCGGATTGCTTATCCCGAAAATATTTGCCGGCAGCAGTTCGCCGTCTGCCACATACTTGTCGACATTCACTGACCCGGATGCCGGAGTTTCGCCCGAAGTGAAAAACACATACAGCGCGCAGCAGAAAATAAAGATGATAACAAAAACGCCAATATAGCTCAGGACTCTGATGAGTTTCTTCAGGCCGAGCAGCGCAGCCAGGATGCACAAAGTCCCGATGAGGACGGTCCCCGCAAATTCCGGTATCCCCAGGTACTGTTTCATGGTTGCGCCGGCGCCGCTCATCATTGTCAAAATTACGAGTCCAATGCTGAAATAAACATACGCATCAAAAACCGCGCCCATTTTCCGGCCGCAGAAATACCTGTATATCGTTTTGTCATCCTGAAACTGCTGTTCATAGCCGACGATATACACCGGCGCGAGAACCAGCGCCAACAGCGCTATTGATATCAGCATCCCGATATAGGCGTATTTCGCTCCGTAGGCCGCGAAAAACTGCTGCCCCTCTATCCCCGTGGCAAAGCCTGATCCTATGTTATAACCGGCGAAAGATGCACTGGTCAGCAGCACCGCTCCGCATATCGATTTGTTCTTCATGCATTATCCCCCGGAATGATTTCCTGCCGGACGGAATATCCGTCTTTTTTGAAATCAGAATTCGTGAACTCTATTCTTTCCGGGATCACCCTGATAAGATGCAGCGTCTCCGGCAGGTCCTTCAGTGACCCGACAGGGATCTTCCTGTGCTCGGCCTCCGCAATATATTCACGGGAAAACGGCTCAATGATTTCCGCCGTCCCCGTTATCTGCATCCCCTTGATTTTTCCGAAGCCTTCATATTTATCAAAAATCGCCAGACAGACATTTTTATTTTTTTCAAGCGCGGTGAATTTTTCCCCGCCTTCCGTAAATATCCGGAACGAACCGTCATGATATGTATATTCAAGCGGAGTGCAGCGTACGAATGTTCCGGCGCCCGTGGCCAGCGCACACGTATTGTTCGCGCCGATATATTCCTCCGCCGCCTCCATGAGACTGCTGCTGTCCATTGCCGCATTATCAGCATTTCTGACCTTCCAGTGGTTCGCCGCTTTTAGATATTCCTCGTGGGTCATGATCATTGCGCCTCCTGTTTACATGCCATAGTCTGTTTCTTCTGAACTGTATGACATAATAATAGCACATTCCGGCGTTCATTCATAATCAAAAAAGGCCCGCNGCATTTCTGACCTTCCAGTGGTTCGCCGCTTTTAGATATTCCTCGTGGGTCATGATCATTGCGCCTCCTGTTTACATGCCATAGTCTGTTTCTTCTGAACTGTATGACATAATAATAGCACATTCCGGCGTTCATTCATAATCAAAAAAGGCCCGCAGGCGATGCAGGCAAGTCCAAAAAGTGTAAATCACTTTCAGTCATATCAGGAATGGCCTCGAGGGCAGCTGTTTCAAGAAACAAACTATGGAATATCGGGTAAACGTCAAGGAATTATGAAAAATGGTATCGCAAAACCCGCGGCTTGCATAATTGAGTTATTAACTGCTTTTATTGCGAATCCGCGGGCATGAAGGATCATCTTCTTTATAAAATTTCCCAGTCAAATTTTTTGTATGTATCTATTTCATCATAATGCGTCAGGTCATATCTTAGCGGCGTCACGCTCGCGTATCCGTTCTCGATCGCCGCCATATCGACGCTCATGTCGCAGCTGCCACATTCCAGTGCGATATGTCTGCCGGAAAACACATACCCCTCGGGATCGCTGTTTTCATCGGGAACAAACCATTCTTCATAGTCTCTGACTGCCGTATGTGTTACGAGCACTCCTTTGATCTCCTCGTGCGGGACATCCGGCGCATTGATATTCAGTATCACCGACGGATCCATTTTTTCTTTAACGATGTAGTACGCTTTCTTTGCTAGTTCTGCAGCGCATTCAAAAGTGCGCGGTTTCTCTGCCGTGACCGACACCGCCGTTGAAGGTATTCCCTTCAGTGCCCCTTCCATGGCCGCCCCGACCGTGCCGCTGTAAATCGTATCGCTGCCGAGATTTGAGCCTATATTTATCCCGGAAAACACCATGTCGATCACAATGCCTTTTGCCGCAAAATAATCCAGCCCGATCATGACGCAGTCCGCAGGTGTTCCGCTTACCGTAACTGCTTCAGCAGCATGCTCTGCCTGCTCCCTTTTCACGAAAAGCTTTCTGTCCATTGTCAGGCTGTGGCTCTGACCGCTCTGCTGCTTTTCAGGCGCGCAGATATATATTTCCGTCTCTTCTATTGAATCAAGCGCCGCTGCCAGCGCATGTATGCCCGGTGAACTATATCCGTCATCGTTTGAAATCATTATCTTCATTGAACTGCCTCCGGTCGTTACTGATTAAAAATACATCTTTTTCCGTGAACATTATTGCATGCGTTGCAGGAAATACACAACGGGGCTGTCAGATCACCGCTTTCCCATCTGTTGAAGAGCCCGGGTTCCCTGATCAGCGGACGTCCCAGTGCAAAATACCGGATCTTAGTGTGATTCAGTATTTCATCCATCACCTCAAAATGTCTGTTGCCGCCCGTCAGTATGACCGGAATATCTATTTCTTCAGCCAGCTTCTTCGCATGCTCAAGAAAATACGACTCATATTCAACTCCCCTGGCAGCACTTTTTCTCGACGGCCCGAGGTCGTTTTGGGACACGTTTTCGCCGGCGCTGTTGCCGCCGCTCACATCTATCACATCGACGCCCGCCTGCTCGAAAAGTTTCGACATCTCGAGACTGTCTTCAGATGTCAGTCCGCCTTCAAAACAGTCAGAAGAATTCTGTTTGATCATTACTATAAAGTCGTCGCTCACCGCTTTCTTTATTGCAGTAATGATCTCGCATATGAACCTCGCTCTGTTCTCCGTCGTCCCGCCGTATTCATCGGTACGTACATTGTACTTCGGACACATAAACATGCTCAGTAGGTATCCGTGCGCTCCGTGTATCTCCACGCCGTCAAATCCTGCTTTTTCCGCACGCACGGCGGCATCGGCGAAAGCCTGCACCATTTCTTTTATATCAGCGGCGGTCATTTCCACCGGCGTTATCCCTGTCTTTATATTCGTAACCGCCGACGGTCCGAAAATCTTCCTGCTCGGAGGATTCAACCCTGTATTACTGCCGCCGTAAACGATCTGCAGAAATATCCCGGCGCCGTTCTCATGTGCATTTTCTGTCATGCGCCTGTATTCGTCAATGAAAACATCATCGTAAATCCCCATCAGGCCCGGATTCGGCTTTTCGTCCTTCGTGACATAAGAGTATCCTGTGATGACAGCTGCAGCGCCGCCTTTTGTCAGTTCATCATAAATCGCATAAAGTTCTTCGGTAATATGACCATCTTCATCTGCGAGCGCTTCCCATGTCGCAGCTTTGAAAAATCTGTTTTTCAATTCAAGATTTTTTATTTTTGTGGTATCAAATAAATTCATACTGGTCCTTTCTAATTATTCATATCGAATCTTCTTATTTCATCGAGTATTCCCTGTTTGTCGGCTGTCAGCAGCCGTTCTCGGCATTTGTCATTTTTGACAAGACGCCCGAGTTTGTTGATAACTTTTACATCCTGCCCCTTCAGCGCGATCATAAACATTATATCCGCTTCAAAATCCGGCGCCCAGGGTACCGGATCGCCGAACCTGGCCATGGCAATGACTGAGTCGATTACATATTCCGAGCTTGTATGCGGCAGGGCAACACCGTTCCTGTAATCTGTGCTGACCGCACCTTCGCGTTCGAGAACTCCCTGCTTATATTCTTCTTTCACATATCCCAGTTCGATCAGCCTGTCCGCAGCGTACGCGATGGCATCCTCCTTGTTCAGGAATTTTTTATCGAGGAAAATCACATCCGGCCTGATGAACGACGACAGGTCTATTCTCTGTATTTCGGATACGTGTTCTTTTTCCAGTATCCATTTCAGGGTCTTTTTGCCGTTCTCATGAAGGAGATCCGATATTTTGATATACGGCACGCCGTCTATCTGCTGTATGTGATAAGAACCTATGCAGGCGATTATTTTATTCGAGTCGACCAGCTCGGAAATATATTCCGATATTTCTTCTGTTACGACGCCGAACGGTATGATCTCTATTCCGTCCATCAGCTCCCCGTAATTATCTTCCAGATATTTTTTTATGCTGTTGGCGGCGCCCTGTCCTGTGATGCATGACAGAATGATCAGTTTGCTCGCAGGCTCCATTCCGGAAACAGCACTGTTGAATGTGTGAGTATTCTTATCTTTGACATAATCATACACTTCATTCAGCTGACTATGACCGGCTTTGACTTTTGTAGCCGCTGCCATAGCCAGACCCAGATCCACCCGGCCCACTGTTTTGGTCCTTTTGCTGGTCTTCTCCGCGATCACCTCACCCAGCATCAGTGTTGTTCCTATATCGACCAGCAGCAGCAGATTTTCTTCATCGATCTCCGCCACTTTTTCAATAATATAATCCTCATATGAATGCTTCGGCATATTCAGCGGCAGATCTATCGCTCTGACAATTTCCGCTTTCAGATAATGATTGCATGTCTCGGCGATCGACGATGCCGTGCTGCCGTGGGTTATTATTACAATACGGAGATCATTATCAGTACTGTTCTCCATAGACCCGATATGCAGATACAGCGCCACTATACTGAATACGATCGCCGGAAAATCTATGCCATATTGTTTCGATACTGTCATCAGCGATTCATATGCTATCCTGTAATCCATCAGATGATTCTGTTCCACATTATGGATCGAAATGTCCGGGAAATGCCAACCTGAATTTATTTTCCGTATTATATCCGTCAATGTTGACCGCAGACAGTTCCTTACATCAGGCCTGAGCGATCCTCCGTTTTTTTCCAGATTATCGACAACGCTGTTCGTTATTTCCTTTGTTTCCAAAGTACCGCCGGACGCTTCGCTGCCCGCGGAATCCGAAGCTATCCTGCTCATTTTAACAGCCGTATTGATCCTGTACTCGAGATCCCGGTACAGAAGATTGGAAATAAGGACGTCAGGCAGCTTCTGATTAGACATATCCTGATACAGAAGATACAGCATTTCACATATCTGCGACGGTTTGACATCTATCCATTTTTCATCCAGGAATGTCACGCCGCCGCCGGCTGCCACCATTATCCCGTGATCTCTGTAATATCCAATTTCCGCAGAAAACATCAGATCAACATTTCCCTTATGAACATCCTTCTGGAAATGCTTGATTTTGATTTCTATTGCATCCTCATCCTGATCCGATTCCAGATATGCGCTGGCAACAGCAACTTTAATATCGCTGGCAAGCTGCCCTATATTGCCCGGACATGCATATGTCAGCAGACTGACAAGACTGTCGCTGCTGAGCATTATGTTTTTCCTGATCGAGCCGGCTTCTTTTCTAAGCATGCTTGTTATGAGCTGAAATCGTTCGTTTATGCCGCGTTCCGCCAGAGGCGGCATCTCTATTATCATCGGTATACGCCTTTTGAACGTTTCCAGTATTGTGGAATCAATAGGCTCGGTCGTTGCGCCTATTATCATTACATCAATATGTTCTTCCGCGGTGCCTTTCCCGAGTTTGTGATATATGCCGTCGTCGATGACACTGAACAGCATTTCCTGTCCTTCCTTGGAAAGTCTGTGGATCTCGTCAAGGAACAGTATACCCTTGTCCGCGCTGGCGATAATACCGTCGTGATTTGCATCAGCTCCGGTAAACGCCCCTTTTACATGTCCGAACAATTGCGATGCGAGCAGCTCGGGATTATTCGCGTAATTGGCACAATTATATTTTATCATTTTTCTGTCCGGTGATATTTTTCCGGACTCCAGGAGTTGTCTGTAAATGCTGTCTACCAGTTTCGATTTTCCGGTGCCGGTCTGCCCTATAACTATCGTATTTAATCCGTAAGGAGGATATAGCATAGCCGCCCGCATCTTCTGCACTGCTTCATTAATTGACCCGTCTTCACCTATAAGATCAGAACTGTTTGTCACAACATTATCCTGTTTTTTTTCTTCATCATGTACTATGATTTCATCGATTTTGGCTTTCACTTCATCGCGAAGCTTGGCTACGATAAATCTTGATACATCAAAGCCGCGTTCATTGATCTGTTTAGTAAGCTCAACGATCGTGACTTTCTGATCATCGCGCATTATCTCTTCGATTTCACTGCGCAATGCCGGCAGTCTCCGGTCATTGTATGATTCGATTCCGTTTTCTCTGCGAAGACGAATAACATCATACCGGGACAATCCCAAGATTTTAGCGATTTCATCATCTTTATAAGGATTCCTGATATCCTCACTGCTGATCAGTTCAACTATTTTATCTTTCATGACCGGACTCTCTTTCTAATAATCTGCTGCACTATCACATACGGCCGCCTGATATCCTGTAAGTTTCACCTGTAATATATGTCGTCCTTTCCGAAGCCAGAAAGGCTATCAGTCGCGCCACCTCTTCAGGTTTGGCAATCGCCCCGGTAGGGATTTTGTCGGCCCGTTTTCTCTTTGCTTCTTCAGTCGGGAACAATGCCGCCACCATTTCCGTATCCATATCTCCCGGCGCCACACAATTAGTCAGAATGCCGCTGCCGGCATATTTCCTGCCTATGGACTGTGTCAGCGCTATTACTCCTGCCTTCGACATTCCGTACTGCGGGCCTACACTGCCTCCCGTTATTCCCGCCGTCGATGCTATGTTGATTATTCTCCCGTATTTATTTTCTTCCATTACAGGGATCACGCTCTGACATGCCAGGAATGTACCTTTCATATTTGTATCAACGACTATGTCATAATCATCTTCCGATAAATCCGTAAAATCTTTCATGACACATACGCCGGCGCAGTTGACAAGGATGTCTATCCTGCCGCATTCATTCACTATTTTCTGTACGGCACGGTCAATATCTTCCTTGCGCCTCACATCGGTTTTAAAGGTTTTCAGTCTCGGATCATCTATGACACAGCCGCCTTTCAGGGACAGGTTGGCAACATAGCTGCACCCGCCGTCCAGCAGGATATTTGCCACTGCCGCGCCCAGTCCTCTGCTCCCTCCTGTCACCACGGCAACTTTTCCTGCAAATTCATTTATGTCAATTACATTCATACCGATTCTCCTTATTTCCTTGCTTCCTGTTTTTTCCTGATTTCTTCCACCAGAAAAGCGCTGATAGTCTGAGGATCTTCCGTTTCAATAATCGACTCTCTGAAATCTTTTCTGGACAGGCACCTCGCCAGAAGCGCCAGTATTTTAAGATGTTCGTTCCCCGGCTGCTGTCCCGGGACCAGGATCATAAATACAACCTTTACACGATCTTTCTCCTGCGAATCCTTATAATCGACTTCCGGTCTCCATTCGATACCATTTTTTGATTTGCCGATGACTACCATTGCTCTTTTTATTTCAGCGGATTTCGCATGCGGTATAGAAATATCATCCATAAGCTTCGTTGTAAACTCTGCTTCTCTGGCCAGTACCGCATCGAACACTGTATTGATATCTCCGATATTGCCGGCTACGGCCTCAATATTCAGCATCTCTTTTATTGCTTCATCGCGCGTTTCTGCCGTCATATTGCCTTTCACATATGATGCCTTGATAATATCTTCTGCATTAATTGCCATCTTGTCCTCCTTCCGTCAGTGCATCTCTGATTTCCCGCGCTGTACTCATCGCCAGGATTTTTCCGGCTTTCTCCGCCGACTGCACTGAATCGATTTCCGTTAAAGCTTTCCGCACTTTCAGTACTGATCCCGCCGACATACTCAGCTCATCAATACCCATTCCCACAAGGGTTTCTGTCATTCGCGGATCTCCTGCCAGCTCCCCGCACATTCCTGTCCATTTTCCTGCTGCGTGCGAAACATCGATAACATTCCCGATCAGTCTGAGAACTGCAGGATGATACGGATCACAGAGAGAAGCAATCTTTTTATTTCCTCTATCCGATGCAGTTGTGTATTGCGTCAGATCATTTGTTCCTATACTGAAGAAATCAACATATTCAATAATACGGTCTGCAATGACCGCGGCGGCCGGTGTCTCGACCATTATGCCGACCTCGATATTTCCGTCATATCCGAGGCCTTCCTGATCCAGTTCCTTTTTTGCTTCCGCGAGAATATTATTGGCCGCTCTGATTTCATCGATAGATGTGATCATCGGATACATTATTCTTAATTTGCCGTATGCGCTTGCTTTAAGAATCGCTCTCAGCTGTGTTTTCAGCACACCCCTGTTATCCAGGCACATACGTATGGCACGCCATCCCAGGAACGGATTATCTTCTTCGCCGAAATCGAAATACGGCAATCCTTTGTCTCCGCCAATATCCAGCGTACGCACTATCACTCCGCGGCTGCCCATCAGCTCGGCGACTTTCCTGTACTCCTCGAACTGCTCCTGCTCCGAAGGCCAGTTCTGTTTTCCCATATATAAAAATTCTGTTCTGAACAGGCCGACTCCTTCGATCCCGTATTTCTGTGCAGCCTCACAATCCTTATATGATCCTATATTCGCGCAGACCTCTATCTTGCGTCCATCCTTTGTGACAGATTCCATATCCGCATACCCGGCGAGTTCATTTTTCATCTGCAGGTAACGATCCAGCTTCTTTCTGAAATCTGCAGCTTCATCACCTGAAAGTCCCTCCGATACTGTCCCGTCGACTGCGTCCAGAAATAATTCAGTCCCGGTCTTCAGCTCTTCTGCCGCACCGGAAACTCCGACCACTGCCGGAATGCCCAATGTTCTTGCCAGGATAGCCGTGTGAGATGTTGTTCCGCCTTCTTCCACGACCAGCCCGCACACTTTTGCATAATCCATCTGAATAGTATCCGAAGGCGTCAGCATTTTCGCTACTATTATTGTCTGATCATCCAGCCCGGACAATGTCCTCAGTTCTGTACCTGTCAATATGCAGAGAAGCCTTGTACACACATCCTTAATATCCAGAGCTCTCTCTCTGATCAGCGGATTATCCATACGCGCAAATGTCGCGACAAGATTATTCATGACTGCTTCCAGTGCATTGTCAGCTGTCACTCTGTCATTTTCTATTTTTCTGTTTACTTTCTTTCGCAATGAAGGATCGTTAATTATCGAAAGATGTGCCTTGAATACATTGGCTTCACTTTCATCCAGACATTCTCCGGCTTTCTGCCTTANCTGGTTTATCTGGGTTTTCCCTTCGGAAACGGCATCCGCAAATCTTTCACATTCGGCATCGGTTTCTGAAAGCTCGATCTTTCTTCTGTCAATTATTATTGTCGGTTCCGCATACACATATGCCGTACCTACTGCATATCCTTCTGACGCAACGATTCCTTTTACCATTCCTCACACCTCGCTATTCTTCGACATGGTCCAGCAAATCGATAATGCGTTCAACCGCGGCCTCTTCATCATCTCCGTCAGCTTCGATTTTTATAGTATCCCCTTTGTCTGCGCCCAGAGAAAGCACTTCGATAATACTTTTGGCATCTGCGATTTCTCCATTTCCCAGATGGTGCAAAGTAACTTCACTTTCGAGTTCCTGTGTCATCTGCACAAGCTCTGATGCCGGTCTGGCATGCAGTCCCGATGCGCACGGTATCACATATTCTTTCGTAATCATTTTTGTCTCCTGTTTTATAATTCCGGCAATGCGGTCAGCACGCTGTGCCGACCGCACAATTATCTATTTGTAAATGTTATTTATCTTTGCTCCGCCGGTACATCCTTTTTCAGGATAAGCATAGCGACTACCGCAAATGCAACGCCTGCTGCAACTGCCAGCAGATATCCCGGTACATTGCCCAGAGCACCCGGAATAGGAGCTACCCAGAGGCCTCCGTGAGGCACGCTCTGCGTGCATCCGAATACTGATATAAGAGCACCTGCCACAGCAGCGCCTCCGCCCTGAGCAATAATATGCGCTTTCGGATCCCGCGCTACGAACGGAATGCCGCATTCTACAATGAATGATAATCCCAGAAGCCATGTACTCTTTGAAAGCTCACGCTCTTGTCTGGTGAATTTTCTCGGGAAGAGAAGTGCAGCCGCAGTCAGAGATAACCCGGTAACGATCCCTCCTGCCATATTTGCAGCCATGATCATCGACGGATCGCCTGTCGCCAGCGTGGCCACGGCAAATGCATAGGATACTCTGCAGAGAACTCCTCCGAAGTCGACTGTAACCATGCAGGCTACAATTGCACCGAGCAGGATCGCGGATGCACCGCCCTGATTCATGCTTTCCAGCCACTTCGTCAATACTCCGTTGAGCCAGCTGATAGGAACACCTACAACGAATTTCATCAGCAATCCCACGATCAGAGTCGAGATCAGCGGAAGGATAAGGATCGGCATCAGTGATTTCAGGTTCTTCGGAAGTTTGATATGATCTCTCAGCCAAAGTGTCAGATAACCGGCAAGATAGCCTCCGATAATGCCTCCGACAAATCCGGATCCTGTATCTATGGCCATAAATCCGGCAACCATACCCGGAACCAGTCCCGGCCGGTCGACTACTGAAAATGCCATGTATGCCGCCATAACAGGTATCATCATACTGAATGCGTGTCCTCCGATCTGCGACATCAGAGTTGCAAAATTCGGGGCGAGATTATTAAATGCTATTGATAATGCCTGTATGATCCCGCCTGCAACAATAAACGGAATGATGTAACTTACGCCGCACATCAGATGCTTATATAACTGTGAACCGATGCCCTTGCCCGATCCCATGTTGCTCATGTTATTCAGAGTATCTTCCGGTTCAATGGCGCTTTCATCATTAGAAGATACAGCTGCATCGCCGCCGGCGACCTTGATATCCGTATTTTCAGGGTCATATTCTTCCTGCATCCATTTAATGGCTCTGTTTATCACTTTTGCCGCATCTGTAGTCACCTCATGTGTACGTGTCTGATAGACCGGCTTGCCGGCAAATCTTTCCGTCGGTACTGCTATCTCGATCACCAGCATTACCAGATCTGCTTCTTTGATATCCTGGTCAGTTAAAACATTATCCGCACCGACAGAACCTCTTGTTTCTACCTTTATTTCATGTCCCATCTCTTTTGCGGCTTCTTCTAATGCTTCTGCGCAAAGATATGTATGCGCGATGCCTGTTATACAGGCTGTCACTGCTACTATTTTCATAAGTTCTCCGCCTTTTCACACAGGTAGGGCCTTGATCGCATGTGATACATAAACTTATCACATGCAAATCAGGTACTCTACTCTATTACTATTAACCGTTGTTTAAATGAGATAATTCTTTGAAAGATCGTCGTCCGCATCTCCCCAGACTTCGATAGCTGCCTTGAGTTCAGGTTTTTCTTTCGCAACGTCGGAAAGTACCTTTCCTTCCATTACTGCATCGATCGCCTGCCTCATAGCAACAGCTCCTGCTCTCGGCCCCATTGGATGAGCGTGGATACCCGCGCCTACACCGAGTACGCAGTCAATGCCGGCATCTGTAAGCGTCTTCTTTACGACTGCCGGTATTATGCCGCCGCCATAGAGAGGGATCGAAGGCTTGATGTCATAGAATTTTCCTGTCAGTGCCTTTGTTATAGCCATATACTTGCTGTGCAGGATGTCGAATTTTCCGTACGGGCTTGAGTTGACTACAATGTCTGCTCCGCAGAGTCTGATCATCTTGTTGAGTACGTGTGAGCTCATTCCCTGGAACTGTGAAGTGAACATAGCGCCGCCGCCGCATGCGTGTGCAAGGATAGGCACAGTGATCTCAGGATCTTCCGCCAGTGCTCTCAAAGCCGAAAGACCTGTGGAAACTACGTCTACCATGATGCAGTTGCCGCCGTTGTTGATTACTGTCATAGCATTCTCTTTAAGTTTGCTTACCTCGTCAGTAATGTTGCAGCAGTACAGTGTGTCTTCGTTCTTTTCCTTCTTCGCGCGTTCAACTGCTTCCATATTCAGCCTGACTCTGTCTTCAAGTTTATTGAATGCTCTGTTTCCGCTGATCAGTTCATCGTCCTTGATGATGTCAACGCCGCCTACTGCTGCTTCATAAAATAATTTTGCTCCTACTTCCGGCGTGTATCCTGTGCAAGGCTTGATCATGTTGTTCAGAAGCGGTCTGTCATATACATTCAGGAGCTTGCGGATCCCGTCTGTTCCGAACTTAGGGCCCTGGAATGTTTTTGTAAACTCTCTGCCGAATTCCATATCGATAAGCTTTAAATTAGGAAGCGCTGCGATGTTTCCCATTACTGAAGCCATCATCAGAGGCATGTTGTCCTCGAAAATCGCTACAGGATATGCTATACGCATTACATACCATCTTGTATCTATATCTTTAAGATTCGTTACGTTTTCAAAGTCAGGTACTTCATATACGCCGATTGTCTTGGCCGCGTACTTTTCTCTTACTTCAGGTGTTTCTTCAGGGATGTCCACCCACGATCCTGTTGTCTGCTCGATGGCAATGCTTGCTGCCTTTATGATAGGATCCTCATCATGCTCAGCACCTACTAAATAAGTACCTACTATATATTCGTCAAGATTCAGTCCTTCATACATTCTGTTCAGTTCTTCGCTGTAAAATGCGTTTCTCATTTTTTCCTCCTCATTATTTAGAAAAATCATCGGTTGACGTCTAGACACACATATTTAAAGCAAGAACCGTGCCATGTTTTTTTCATAATTTGTGCAGTTACTGTTATTTAACGATTCTTTCCTTTTTCATTTTCTGACAGCACATTTTCTTCTCCGTCCGCACTTTTTATTCATACGGGCACCATCAGTCTGCACATTTTCTTACAAGCACAGAATATTCTTTTAATGAATCAGTGTCAAACGTTCATTCTACATAATCGTAATATTTTAATAAATATTGATTATTTTTTCTATATTATCGCAAATATGTCGTTTCTGTGTTATTATTGGTATGTTAAAAGATCCTTATGAGATACTGAGGATCGTCTGCCAGTTATACAGGGGGAAAATAAAAATGGGAAACAAACATTATATACAGTCAGTTGAAAGGGCCATGGATATTCTGGCTTACATAGCCGATAACAGTGATGCCGGGCTCAGCGATATCAGCAGCCGCCTCGGCCTGAATACATCAACAGCATTTGGTATTTTACAGACTCTTGAGCACACCGGATTCATCAGCCGCAATACGGCCGGTCTGAAGTATTGCCTCGGGATCAGAAGTCTCAAGCTCGGTCTGTGTTACAACTTCGACAACAGTCTGTCAAAAAATATCCACGATGTGCTTTCCGAACTTGCTGCATCTGTCGGTGAAACCTGCTATTTTGAAATCAGGATCGGCTCAAAATATTACTATTACGATGTTGTTCTCGCTGCGAATCCTTTAAAAGTAGTTCCTGACAGCAAGGGCTTTATCGACCTGCCGGACAATTCGGCTGTGTCGAAAGTATATAATACATACCGCACCGGACAGCAATACGCTACAGACCTCGAAGAAGTAATGGAAGGATTGAATTGTTTTGCCGCACCTGTCATGTCATACGGCGATATACTGGGATGCATCGCCGTCAGCGGGCCCAGCAGCAGATTTACAAAAGAAGCCGCCGACAGCTGCTTCTCTGTCTACTGCGATATTATGAAAGCTCACGGCCTTGAAAACTGCGTCCTGAGATGACTGCAGAATGTCATACCCCCACCCCCGCCGCAGTCACTGCGGCGGGCTTTTTTATGGCATAACGCACAATTAATGTTGGCATAAAAATTGCTGTAATAAAGTAATGTAAACAATAACTTAATTAATCTCTACTATTGAAAGGAGACTAACTAATGGCACTTATGACAGGCGCTGAATACATCGAAAGTATTCGCAATCTAAATCTTCAGATCTATATGTTCGGCAGGAAGATAGACGATCCGACGGAGGATCCTATTCTGAGACCTTCTCTGAATTCTGTAAGGGCGACCTATGACCTTGCGCTGATGCCGGAATACGAAGATCTTATGACTGTGACATCATCAGTAACAGGCAAAAAGATCAACCGTTTCACCCATATCCATCAGAGCACAGATGACCTCATTAAGAAAGTAAAGATGCAGCGTCTCTGCGGGCAGAAAACAGCGGCGTGCTTCCAGCGATGCGTAGGCATGGATGCTTTCAACGCAGTATACAGTACTACATATGAAATAGACCGGAAATACGGGACCTCCTACCATGAAAACTTTCTGAAATTCCTGGAATATTCACAGGAAAACGACCTGACGGTAGACGGTGCTATGACCGATCCTAAGGGCGACAGGAATCTTGCTCCAAGCAGACAGGCTGATCCTGATCTTTATTTAAGAGTAGTGGAAAGACGTCCCGACGGTATCGTAGTGCGCGGCGCCAAAGCACATCAGACCGGTATATGCAATTCGCATGAAGTACTTGTTATGCCGACGATCGCCATGGGTCCTGATGACAAAGATTATGCGGTTTCCTTCACCGTACCGACGAATGCGGAAAATCTGTTCATGGTAATAGGGCGTCAGTCGTGCGATACCAGAAAAACCGAAGGTTCGGCGCTTGATGTCGGCAACTGCGAGTTCGGCGGAGTCGAAGCGCTTGTTATATTCGATAATGTTTTCGTTCCAAACGACCGCATCTTCCTCAACGGAGAAACGGAATTCGCCGGAATGCTCGTGGAACGTTTTGCGGGCTATCATCGTCAGAGCTACGGCGGATGCAAGGTAGGCGTAGGCGATGTACTGATAGGCGCTTCGGCGCTGGCTGCCGAATACAACGGTGCTGCCAAGGCATCTCATATCAAAGACAAGCTAATAGAAATGACTCATCTTAACGAGACACTTTACTCGAGCGGCATAGCATGTTCTGCAGAAGGATCAAAAACAGAATCAGGAAACTACATCATCGATCTTCTGCTGGCCAATGTATGCAAACAGAATGTAACACGCTTCCCGTATGAGATCGCACGTCTCGCTCAGGATATTGCCGGCGGCCTGATGGTCACAGCTCCTTCCGAAAAGGATCTCAAAGACCCGAAGATCGGACCGTATATCGAAAAGTATCTTGCAGGCACCGCAGAAGTATCTACGGAAACGCGTCTGAAAGTGCTTCGTCTGATCGAAAATATCACTCTCGGGACCGCTGCCGTCGGCTACCTGACAGAATCCATGCACGGTGCGGGATCGCCGCAGGCGCAGAGAATAATGATATCCAGGCAGGGAAACCTCGAACAGAAAAAAAATCTTGCAAAGGCTATTGCCAAAATAGATAAATAACAAAATGATCATAGGAATAAAATACTGCGGCGGATGCAATCCGCGATATGACAGAACAGGTGCAGTTAGATCGCTGGCATCCGCAATGCCCTATGCCGAATTCAGACCTGCCGCAGGCAAAGAGGACTACATAATCATAGTCTGCGGATGCCCGGCGGAATGCGTCGATCATTCAACTCTGACGGCAGGGCGTGAAAAAATCATTGTACATGACAAAGAAAAAGCAGCGGAGATAAAAGAACAAATCGAAATACGTGAAAGGAAAAAGCGATGAAGTGGCAGGAAACATATAGTAACAGACAAATGACAGCCGAAGAAGCTGTCAGACACATAAAATCAGGTGACCGTGTAGTCATAGCACATGCAGTCGGAGAACCGTCATATGTTATTGATAAGATGGTGGAAAATGCCGAGGCATACCGCAATGTTGAAATAACTCATATGGTAGCCATGGGAAAGTCGGAATATACAAAACCCGAGTACAAAGACAATTTCAGACACAATGCGCTCTTCGTAAGCGGATCAACAAGAGACGCGGTCAACACAGGCCGCGGCGACTACACACCTACATTTTTTTATGCTGTGCCGGAACTCATCTACCAGGGGAAACTGAAAGTAAATGTCGCACTGGTTCAGGTGACGCCTCCGGACGATCACGGTTATGTCAGTCTTGGAGTTTCCGTCGACTATACCAAAGCCGCGCTGGAGGAAGCAGATTACGTAATTGCGCAGGTAAACAGCAATATGCCGCGTACCATGGGTGACAGCTTTGTTCACGTAAACGACATAGATGCATTTGTGCTGCACGATATGCCGATCATCGAACTGCCGCCTGCCAGAATAGGCGATACAGAAATGGCGATAGGCAGGTACTGTGCATCGCTGATCGAGGACGGCGATACGCTTCAGCTCGGGATCGGAGCGATACCGGATGCGGTCCTGGGATTTCTCAAAGACAAAAATGATCTGGGAATACATACGGAAATGTTTTCAGACGGAGTCGTCGACTTAGTCGAGGCAGGAGTGATAACTAATAAAAAGAAGACTCTGAAACCCGGCAAAATGATTTCCACCTTCCTGATGGGGACAAAGAAACTTTACGATTTTGTCAACAACAATCCCAATGTGGAAATGTATCCCGTCGACTACGTGAACGATCCGCGTGTTATCATGCTGAACGATAATATGGTTTCGATCAATTCATGTGTGCAGGTAGATCTTATGGGGCAGGTGGCCTCGGAAAGCATAGGGCAGAAACAGATAAGCGGTGTCGGCGGACAGGTTGACTTCATACGCGGAGCTGCCATGGCGAAAAACGGAAGATCCATCATAGCCATGCCGTCGACTGCCGCTCACGGAACTGTATCTAAAATAGTCCCGTATCTTGATCACGGTTCTGCTGTTACTACATCGCGAAACGAGGTTCAGTATATCGTGACCGAATACGGGATCGCGGATCTTAAAGGCAAAACCCTCCGGCAGAGAGCTGAGGCTCTGATAGATATCGCACACCCGGATTTCAGAGAGGCACTGATAAAAGAATACAACCGACGTTTTGGAGTCGATGATCCCGACATAGAGCAGCTTTGCTCCTGAAATGAAAATCTGCACGGTAATATACCGCTGCAGATTTTTTTACAAGCTAATGCCTATATATTTATTTTCAGCTTTTTCCCCTCAGCATCCGGAAACGTTTACAATCAGCGGTTTACCCTTTATGATATGTATATTCAAATAAGTATCGTCTGTTTTTTTCATAGCTTCGGGCTATGCATAAGAGGAGTGAAAGCCATGACTTTAAGACAGCTCAGATATATAGTCGAAGTGTCGAACTGCACTTCGCTCACACAGGCCGCCAATAATCTGTTCATTGCGCAGCCGAGTCTCAGCAACGCCATCCACGAACTGGAAAACGAACTTGGTTTTAAGATCCTCAACAGGAGCCGCCGGGGGATCACCTTCACGCGCGAAGGGATGGATTTTGTTTTGTACGCCGCGCAGGTACTGAATCAAGCCGACGCGCTGTACGACCGTTTCTCAAAGACACGCAGCGCCAACGCCAAAACTCTGAATGTTACCGGCCACCATTATATCTTCGTTGCCGAAGCTGTCAGCACTTTC
>JGI20225J20221_1001217_pt1 | contig 29472 bp, 24 predicted proteins | sample BioMet4_FD_20221 | JGI IMG/M metagenome (IMG submission 20221)
TCCTGTCCGCAGAGAAAGAAGGAAACTGCGTGCGCATCCTCGTAAGCGACAGCGGCACCGGCATGGATGCCGAAACCGCCTCGCATGCCTTCGAGCGCGGCTTCAGCAGCGACGGAAGTTCGGGCTTCGGTCTTTCAATCTGCCGGACGATCATCGAGGAATACGGCGGAAGCATTTCCCTGAAGAGCAGTCTCGGCAGCGGTACGGAAGTAACAATCCTTCTTCCATTGGCAAAGGAGGAATCTTAATATGGAAACTCCTTTAATTCTGATTGTGGAAGACGACAGAAATATCAGCCGCGCAACAGCTTCCATGTTGGAGCTGCAGGGATACCGCGTCTACACCGCCTCGACGCTTGCCGAGGGGAAAGTCCTGGCTGATAAATGCAGCCCGGATCTCATCGTACTCGATATCCTTCTTCCGGACGGCAACGGACTGGACTACTGCCGGACGCTCCGGGGAAATGACAGCGGCGTACGCATCCTGTTCTTGAGTGCTCTGAACACAAAGGAAGATGTTATCAAAGGGCTTCGCGCCGGCGGAGATGATTACCTGGCCAAGCCTTATCTGACAGAAGAATTGCTTCTCCGGATCGATGCCCTGCTTCGACGCGGCAGATTCATTCCGGACAAGCCGGACAAGGTCGGACCGCTGGTCTGGAACCGTACCTCCCGCCAGGTATTCTTCAAGGGCCGGGATCTACTCCTGAAACCGCGCGAATACGCCGTTCTCGATTTTCTGTGCCGTGAACCGGAACACTATTATCCGACAGAAGAAATATTCAGGGGCGTCTGGAACGCGGAACCGCTTTCCGACCTGTCCCCTGTCCATAATCACATTTACAGCCTCCGGAAAAAACTGGAGGGAACCGGCATTGTGATTGCCTACAGCCGGACGCGGGGCTACTGCGTACAGCTGTAGCCGTCTTGTCAGGTTTCATTTCCGGACATAAAAATGCCCCCGGGCAGTCTCACTTTTCAGTGGCCCGCCTGAGGGCAGCATATCTGTTTTCCCAATCCAGTTATTTCAAATTCCGTTTTCCCTGATTCAGTTTGCCCTGCTTAGGCTGTCCACATACCTGCGGATGTTCGAGGCATTGACGTATTTCTGCGCTTCGCCTTCGGAAATGACAACCAGCGTCGGTGCCTGCAGGATGCCGTATTTCTTTGCAAGATCCGGGTTCTCCTCGGCATCGATGATTCTGACGTTCTCATCCTTCAGCATCTCTTTGGCAGCCCTGCAGTTCGGGCAGGTGGAAGTCGTAAAGAGATAGCGTGACTCTTCTTCTGCCGGCTCCGCGGTGATATCCTCTTCCGTCATGCGGACGATCGCCTTGCCGCCTTTGAACATGGATTTCCCGATGTCGTAGACCGTGCGGTTCTTATATTCCTGAGCCTTGCCGTCGTTCCAGTTCTGGACCGGACGGTAATAGCCGGTGATGCGGCTGTAGACTTCCGCCGGCTTGCCGCATTTCGGGCAGGTGAAATGTTCGCCCGCAATGTAGCCGTCGTCCTTGCAGACCGAATAGGTCGGGGACAGCGTGTAATACGGCAGCTTGTAGTTCTCGGCAATCTTGCGTACCAGCGATGCGGCCGACTGCCAGTCCGGAAGCTTCTCGCCGAGGAACGCATGGAAGACCGTTCCGGAAGTATAAAGCGTCTGCAGGTCGTCCTGGATATCCAGTGCGGAGAAAATGTCTTCCGTATAATCCACCGGCAAATGGGAGCTGTTCGTATAATACGGCGTGTCGCCCTTTGCCCCTGCGGTCTTGATATCCGGCCACTGGGCACGGTCGTGCTTTGCCAGGCGGTACGTCGTGGACTCCGCCGGAGTCGCCTCCAGGTTGAAGAGTTCGCCCTCATACATTTCCTGATAATTGGAAAGACGCTCCCTCATATGGTTCAGGGTCTTCTTCGTAAATTCCTGCGTCCGGACGTCGGTCATGTCGCCGCCGAGCCAGTTCGCATTGAGGCCGACTTCGTTCATGCCGATGAGGCCGATCGTCGAGAAATGGTTGCTGAAGGTTCCGAGGTATCTCTTCGTATACGGATAGAGTCCCTGATCCAGGAGCTTCGTGATGACCTGTCTCTTCACATGCAGCGAGCGTGCGGAAATGTCCATCAGACGGTCCAGCCTGTCGAAGTAATCCTTCTCGTCCTTTGCCTGATAAGCAATCCTCGGCATGTTGATCGTAACGACGCCGATGGAGCCGGTGCTCTCGCCGGAACCGAAGAAGCCGCCGGATTTCTTGCGCAGCTCGCGGAGGTCCAGACGCAGACGGCAGCACATGGAGCGGACATCGCTCGGGTTCATGTCGCTGTTGATGTAGTTCGAGAAATACGGCGTTCCGTATTTGGAAGTCATTTCAAACAGGAGGCGGTTGTTCTCCGTATCCGACCAGTCGAAATCCTTCGTAATGGAATAGGTCGGAATCGGGTACTGGAAGCCGCGTCCGTTGGCATCGCCTTCGATCATGATTTCGATGAAGGCCTTGTTGATCATGTCCATTTCCTTCTTGCAGTCTTTATACTTGAAGTCCATTTCCCGGCCGCCGACGATTGCCGGAAGCTCCGCCAGATCGTTCGGAACCGTCCAGTCCAGCGTGATATTGGAAAATGGTGCCTGCGTCCCCCAGCGGCTCGGCGTATTCACGCCGTAAATGAAGCACTGGAGCGCCTGCTTGGTCTCTTTGTAGGACAGGCTGTCCACCTTGACAAACGGTGCCAGATAGGTGTCGAAAGAGCTGAATGCCTGGGCTCCTGCCCATTCATTCTGCATGATGCCGAGGAAATTCACCATCTGGTTGCAGAGGGTGGAAAGATGGTTCGCGGGCGAAGAAGAAATCTTGCCCGGAACGCCGCCGAGTCCTTCCTGAATCAGCTGCTTCAGGCTCCAGCCTGCGCAGTAGCCGGTCAGCATCGAAAGATCATGGATATGGATGTCCGCATTGCGGTGTGCTTCTGCGATTTCATTGTCGTAGATTTCAGAGAGCCAGTAATTGGCTGTGATGGCACCGGAATTGGAAAGGATCAGTCCTCCGACGGAATAGGTGACCGTGGAGTTTTCCTTGACGCGCCAGTCCCGGACTTTCACATAGCTGTCGATCAGATCCTTGTAGCTGATCATCGAGCTGTTCAGGTTCCTGACTTTTTCACGCTGCTTGCGGTAAAGGATATAGGCCTTCGCCACTTCGGAATAGCCGGTCTGGATCAGGACGTTCTCAACGCTGTCCTGGATATCCTCGACCGTGATTTTTCCGTCCTTGATTTTCTGCTGGAAATCCGAGGTTACCCGGAGTCCGAGAATATCCAGCATGTCACTGCTGTACTCATTTTTCGTTGCGACAAATGCCTTCTCGATGGCCGAGGTGATCTTTGCCATCTCGAAATCCGCAACTTTCCCATCTCTTTTCAATACCTGAAACATTTCCCTAACCCCCTGTAAAAGAATTTGTTCCCCTGACCTGTAATAGGAAGCGCTCCCCCGAACGCTTTAAGACAATAAAAAAAACAGGCATTAGCTCTGTACAGTGGTTATTCTAACAGAGGATCTGCCTGCCGTCAATAGACTAAACACAAGATGTTGTGTTTATTTTGTTACAAATGTACTACATGGAGCTATTGCTGAACCACCGGGACGGGGGTGATGGTTCCATCGGAACCAGCGGGACGGGGGTGGTGGTTCTCCGAACCGCGATACAGCGGTTTATTTACCTCGAAGAGAGGAACTCGTTCTCCCGGAGGCCCATCTCATCCGTCGGATAGTAGCCGACGTAGGCCGCCGCCTTGGTCTTGGCGGTGCTCCAGTCATGCTGATGCTCATAGATTACGATCTCATTAAAGCGGAGGCTCTGGTTGGCGGATTCGTCATCCAGGGCCAGGCCGGACTGGACATTGGACAGTGCGCTGTCGTAGCTGCCGTCCGCCATGTCGCAGAGGGCCAGCCCGTTGTAGGCTGCTGCCGCGCTGTCCTTGTCGCTGATATGCTCCTTGAACATGGCACGCGCATCCGCGGTGTCGTCCATGGAAAGATAAACCTTCCCCAGAAGCAGAATGGCGCCGGAATCTTTCCCGTTTTCCTGAATCGCCTTGATCAGGTTGTCCTTGGCTTCGCTGTAATTCTCCAGATAATAATTGACGAGCCCCTTATTGTAGTAATCCGATGCAGACTGGTTCGCCAGGTTCAGGGCCTGTTCCAGATAATCCGCCCCGTCCGCATCCTTGCCGCAGCTGTCATAGATTTCGTAGATATTGATGAAAAGGTTGTAGTCCGTGCTGAGGGAAGCTGCCTTGTCAAAGTCTGTCTTTGCCGAGGTCTCGTCCCCTGTCTGCATGAAAAGCCTTCCGCGCAGGAAAAGGACTTCCGGGTCCGTCTCCTTCTTCAGCAGGCTGTTGTAGATCTCCATTGCCTTGTCCGTCTCGCTGTGCCGCGTCCTGCAGTACGCCAAATAAAGATTGACGTCTTTCGTGAAGTCGGCGCTCTGGTTCTCTATATTCAGCAGGCTCTTTTCAAATGCAATGCAGGCATCCGCGTAATCGGACTGACACATATAGGAAAGACCCTCGCCCCGGTAGGCTTCCGCCAGGAATTCACCGGCCTCAACGGTACGCGAAAAAGAAGTTCCGGCGGCTTCGTAATCCCCGGCCTTCAGCTCCTTCACGCCTTCTTCATAATCGCTCTTCGCTTCGGTCTTTGCACAGCCGGCAAATAAACAGGCTGCTGCAAGAAGGACCGCCGCCGTCAAAAGGCCGATTTTCTTCAAGCTTTTACCAATCCTTCGCTCTTCATGACTTCAACGATGGCTCCCGCCGTCTTTCCGCAGATTTCATCGGTCTCCGCTTCCACCATGACGCGGATCAGAGGTTCCGTACCGCTTGGACGAACCAGGATTCGTCCGTTGGAGCCGAGGTCTTCCCCTGCCTTCCGGACTGCTTCCTGCACCTTCGGATTGTTCTGCGCCGCCTCCTTGTCGGAAACGATGACGTTGCGGAGGACCTGCGGATAAATCTTCATTTCCCGCGTAAGCTCGGAAAGCTTCTGTTTTTTCTCCAGCATGGCCTGCATGACAAACAGGGAAGTCAGGATGCCGTCGCCGGTAACTGCATATTTGCTGAAAATGATATGGCCGGACTGCTCGCCGCCGATGTTGTATCCGTTCTCGGACATGTTCTCGGCAACATACTTGTCGCCGACCTGCGTCTGCTGGTATTTCATGCCGGCAGCTTCCAGCGCCTTGTAAAGGCCGAGGTTCGACATGACCGTCGTGACGACCATGTCATCCTTGAGCTGTCCGCGTTCCTTCAGGTATTTCCCGCAGACATACATGATCTGGTCGCCGTTGACCTCTTCCCCGAGTTCATTGACCGCGATGCAGCGGTCCGCGTCCCCGTCATAGGCAAACCCGATGTCCAGGCGGTTATTCCGGACATATTCGCAGAGCGCATGGATATGCGTCGATCCGCAGTCCCGGTTGATATTCGTACCGTCCGGTTCGGCGCTGATGACGAATGTCTTCGCCCCGAGCGCATCGAAGACGCTCTTCGCCACGGAAGAAGCTGAGCCGTTGGCACAGTCGATTCCTACATTCATGTTCTTGAAAGAATAGGTCGGGATGGAAATGAGGTGCCCGATGTAACGGTTGCGCCCTGCCGCGAAATCAATCGTCCTGCCGATCTTCTCGCGCAGTGCCAGCGGAATTTCAGGCACTCCCGCATCGATGTAGCGCTCAATCATTTCCTCGACGGAAGCGTCCATCTTGCGTCCGCTCGAAGCGATGATCTTGATTCCGTTGTCGTAGAACGGATTGTGGCTGGCGGAAATCATGATGCCGCAGTCGAAGTCCTCCGTCCGGACGACATAGGAAACCGAAGGCGTCGTCGTGACGTGCAGGAGAAATGCGTTCGACCCGGAAGAAGTGATTCCCGAGCAGAGTGCATCCTCGAACATATAGCTGCTGCGTCTCGTGTCTTTCCCGATGACGATTTGGGCAGTCCCGTCCGTATGATTCTTACCGAAATACCAGCCGAGAAAACGTCCGACCTTGAAGGCATTTTCCGCCGTCAGGTCGACATTCGCCTCGCCTCTGTAGCCGTCCGTACCAAAATACTTACCCATGATTCTCCCCCATTTTATTTAAAAAGCGGCGATGAATAAACCCCTTTCGCAATCAGTTTTGCGAATTCATTTTTTACCGTCTGCTTGTCTTCCTGATAGGTGACGCCGAACCAGCGGTCGCTCGAATGCAGGACTTGAATGTCTGCATTTCCCTCTTTCAAAAGCCCGTCCACGATGTTCGGAAGCAGATACTCCGCCGTAAGGTTTCCGGCCGGAATGCTCTTCAGGAATTCCGGGAATCCTTTTTCCAGGACGCCCATGAAGGACGGCTGAAGTCCCCACATGTTCATGGAGACAAGCGAATTCGGGTTGATGACCTGAAGGCCGTCATCCGTCATTTCCGCCGCACCCATTCCGGCATCGGTCTTGATGATGTTCTTCGTTTCCTTGATTCCGGTCAGACGTCCCTTGTCATCCTGAAGGCAGACGCCCCTGGTCACGCCGCCGTTATCGCTCAGCGTATTTTCCAGCACGAAGCCTGCCATGCAGATATTGCCCGGCTCGTCTTTGCCTTCTCCGGAAATGAGGCAGTCATGGACTTTCTCAAAGCCTTCTTTCCCGTAGTAATCGTCCGCATTGATGACGATGAACGGCTCATGCACGAAATCCTTTGCCGCAAGAAGAGCCTGTCCGGTTCCCCAGGGCTTCACTCTTCCGGCCGGAACGCTGAAGCCTTCCGGCAGATTGTTCAGTTCCTGATAGGCATACTCCACCTTCACCGCCTTCTCGATGCGGCTGCCGATGATGTTGCGGAATTCCTCATCCAGATCCCGGCGGATAATGAAGACGACTTTATTGAAGCCCGCCTCCAGCGCGTCGTAAATCGAATAGTCCATAATGATCTCGCCGTTCGGTCCGACCTTTTCCAGCTGTTTGATTCCGCCGCCGTACCGGCTTCCGATTCCTGCTGCCAGAATAACTAACGTCGTATCCATAATGAGTTCTCCTTTTATGCTTCCTGCTCCTGCGCGGTCAGTTTTGCGACCTGATCCGCCGAAGTCAGTGCGTCGATGATTTCATCCAGGTCCCCGTTCAGGACACCAGTCAGATTATGCGTCGTCAGCTTGATCCGGTGATCGGTGACACGTCCCTGCGGGAAATTGTACGTCCTGATTTTTTCGGAGCGGTCGCCGGTTCCCACCTGGGAATGGCGGAGATCGGCCCGTTCGCTCTCGGCCTCCATCTGCTTCATTTCATACAGCTTCGTACGGAGGACCTGCATGGCCTTGTCCTTATTCTGGAACTGCGAGCGTTCATTCTGGCAGGAAACAACGATTCCCGTCGGGAAATGCGTGATGCGGATGGCCGATGACGTCTTGTTGATGTGCTGGCCGCCGGCTCCGGACGATCGGTAGGTATCGATGCGGATATCCTTCGGGTCGATGTCGACATCGACCTCCTCCGCTTCCGGCATGATGGCTACGGTAGCCGTCGAAGTATGGATTCGTCCTCCGCTTTCGGTCTCCGGCACCCTCTGCACCCGGTGCGTGCCGCTTTCATATTTCAGCTTTGCGTAAACGCCTCTTCCGGAAATGGAGAACGTGCATTCCTTGAAGCCTCCGAGTCCGTTCTCATTGGAGGAAATCATCTCGCATTTCCATCCCTTCGACTCGGCATATTTCACGTACATCCGGTACAAGTCCGCCGCAAAAAGGGCTGCCTCGTCGCCGCCCGCCCCGGCACGGATCTCAACGATGACAGAACGCTCGTCGTTGACTTCCTTCGGAAGCAGCAGGATCTTGATTTCCTCTTCGAGCTTCTCCCGCTTCTCCCTGGCACTCTGGTTCTCTTCCCGGAGAAGGGCTTTCATTTCCGGATCCTCTTCCGATTCCAGCATGGAAAGAGAATCCTCTTCATCCTTTTTACAGGCTTTATACTGTTCATAAGCATCCGCCACCGGCTGCAGCTCCGCCTGTTCCTTCATCAGTTTCTGAAGGCGCTGCGGATCGTTTGCCGTTTCCGGTTCAGATAATTCACCCACGATCTCCCGTATGCGGAGCTGGGTTCTTTCCAGTTTTTCAAACATCAGATTCCTCCGGAGACGACGCGCTCATTTCCCGACAGATCCCGGATGATTCCGATATCCCGGAAGCCGTCAGCCTCCATGATTTTTTTCACGGACGCGCCCTGCGACGCTCCGATTTCAAAAAGAAGGGTTCCGCCCTCTTTCAGGTGTTCCCGGGCTTCCGATGAAATCCTGCGATAGAAATGAAGCCCGTCCTGGCCGCCGTCAAGTGCCGTCANGGGTTCATAGTCCTTCACTTCCGGATCGAGGGTCTCGATCACATCCTTCTCGATATACGGGGGATTGGATACGATTATATCATAAGTGTCCCGGACATTTGTGAACAAATCACTCTCGGCAAAATGAACGTTCCGAATTCCCAGCTGTTCGGCATTTGATTCGGCGATCCTGAGCGCTTCTTCCGAAACATCGACGCCCGTACCGTCCGCATCCGGAAAGTCGAGGAGAATGGAGCAGAGGACGCATCCGCTGCCCGTTCCGATATCCAGGACTTTTTCATTTCCCTGCATATGCCCTTCCGCCTCCACGACCAGCGTTTCCGTGTCGAAGCGCGGAATCAGCACATGGCTGTCCACGAAAAAGATGTGCCCCATGAAATCCGCCCGTCCCGTGATGTACTGCAGCGGATAATGTCCGGCTCTCTTCTCCGTCGCCTTCCGCAGCTTTTCCTCTTCTTCGGGCGGGGCTTCCGTATTCATTTTCCGCGTATATTCATCGAAGGTCATGTCGCCGGCGAAGAGCACCAGCTGGCGCGCATCATTTTCAGGGTCGGCAACTTCTGCCTCCCTGAGTTTTTCAGCCGCCATGAAATTCAATGCCTGATAGGTCATTCGGAAAAATTCTCCTCCTGCCATTTTTTCCAGTCAAAGACAGCTTCCACCGCAGAAATCGCGACCTCCGTCATTTTCCTGTCCGGCTCGCGCGTGACCAGTTTCTGGAGCTGAAGCCCCGGAGAGGAAAGCGCGCAGATGAAGCCGCTGTCATGGCTTCCGGTATAGCGCAGCAGCTCGTAGGAAAGACCGGCGATGACCGGGATGAGCAGAATCCGGATCAGCACCCTCCAGAGCGGAGAGGTGATCCCCAAAAGCCCGATGAACAGATAGCAGATAACGGAAATCACGATGACGATCAGCAGGAAGCTGGTGCCGCATCTTTTATGCTGCCGCGAGCTTAAAAGGACATTGTCCGGCGTCAGAGGCAGGTTGTGCTCGATGCAGTTGATGCATTTGTGCTCGGCCCCGTGATAGGCAAAGACTCTCTGGATATCCTTCATCCTGGAAATCAGGAACATATAAAGCAGGAAAATCGCGATCCGCAGAAAGGCTTCCGCAAGAAGGACCGTGGTTTCCGATACAGCGAATCTCCGGAGCAGCGAGGCCAGGAAATACGGCAGCAGAATGAAAACCGCCACGGAAAAAATGATTGAAAAGACCACGGTGCCCGTCATAAGGGCGTTCCACTGGCGTTCTTCCTTCTTCTTTTCCGCTTCCGTCTTCTCCGCCTTCGGCTTTACCTCCGGCTTCTGCGTTCCGTCTATATCCTGCTTCTGCGTTCCGTCTTGATCCTGTGTCCTGCTGTCTTTCTCTTTCTTCTTTTTGCCGCCGTCTTTCTCCGGAGCCTCTTCCTCTTCGTCATCGAAGAATTTCGCGGACCACATCGTACAGGAGGTTCCGATGACAAGCGAATCCAGGAATGCGGAAACGCCCCGGATAATCGGGATCTTCTCAACATTTTTGATTCCGAGCACGCTTTTATAGTCCCGGACATCGACTTCGATTTCCGAATCCGGCTTGCGGACTGCAATGGCATACTTGTCCCGGTTCCGCATCATGATGCCTTCCAGGACCGCCTGGCCGCCTATTCCGGATGAATGCTGCATCTTCTGTCTCCCTGTCAAAAAACGGATTAAAGATAAGCAAAGGGAACGGGAGCAAATCTGCCCCGTCCCCGTAAGTTTGCTTTTGCAGTGCTATTCGCTTTTTGTTGCGTCTGCTTCCGCAGTCTTGCTTTCGCCCATGCCGTACTTCTTGTTGAATGCTTCGATACGGCCGCGTGCCTTTGCAGCTTTCTGCTGTCCGGTGTAGAACGGATGGCAATTCGAGCAAGTATCAACCTTGATATCATCCGGAGTATCACAAGTGCACAGTGACCTGCGTCACCTGCGGTGCCACATTCGAAACTGGTTCAACCATGAAGGATATCAAGGTTGATACTTGCTCAAATCTCTGCTTTCCGGTGTAGAACGGATGGCACTTGGAGCAGACTTCAACGTGGATTTCTTTCTTCGTTGAGCCGGTGACAAACGTGTTGCCGCAGTTGCAGGTCACGGTTGCCTGATAATACTGAGGATGAAGTCCTTCTTTCATAATAAACACCTCTTCTTATTCAAGTCCTGGTTACTGTGCAGGACAGGTTGATAAACAGCAGAATGTATTGTAACATACCCCCCTTTACAATGCAAGGAGGAATCTTTCCGGAACTTATACAAGCCTGCCGGACAGGACCGCATTGATGATCTGGTCATTCGTGCGTGTCATCGTAAATGCCCGCAGGATCGATTCGACCGCTTCGTCCGATTTCATGCCGTTCAGGGCTCTTCTCATGCGGTTGACCGCCTCCAGTTCGGAAACGCTGAGGAGCAGGTCTTCACGCCTCGTTCCGGACTTGACAATGTCGATAGCCGGGAAAATTCTTCTTTCCTGCAGCTTCCGGTCGAGGATCAGCTCCATGTTGCCGGTACCCTTGAATTCCTCATAGACCACATCATCCATCTTGGAACCCGTATCGACCAGTGCCGTTGCCAGGATGGTCAGCGAACCGCCTTCCCTCATGTTCCTGGCTGCGCCGAAAAATCTCTTCGGCATGTACAGGGCTGTCGGATCAAGACCGCCGGAAAGCGTACGTCCGCTCGGCGGAACAAGGATGTTGTACGCCCTGGCAAGCCTTGTGATCGAATCCAGTAAAATGATCACGTCCTTCTTATGTTCCACCAGTCTCTTGGCCCGTTCGATGACCATTTCTGAGACGCGCTTGTGATGCTCCGGCGTTTCATCAAATGTGGAATAAATGATCTCCACATTCTTGCCATCCACGGACTCTTTCATGTCCGTGACTTCCTCCGGACGTTCGTCGATCAGGAGGATGATCAGATAGGCTTCCGCATCCTGACGCAGGATGGATTTGGCGATATCCTTCAGCAGGGTCGTTTTGCCGGCTTTCGGAGGCGAAACGATCATGCCTCTCTGTCCTTTTCCGATCGGGCTGATCAGGTCGACGATACGGGTCGCAATGGAACCGTCCATGCGTTCCAGGCGGATCCGCTTGTTCGGGAAGATCGGCGTCATGCTTTCAAAACTGCTGCGGTGCTTGGCTTCTTCAGCCGGAAGATCATTCACGCTCTGGACAAAGAGAAGCGCTCCGAATTTCTCTCCCTGGGCCTTCGGCCTCGTATTGCCGCTGATCATGTCGCCGGTCTTCAGATTGAAGCGGCGGATCTGCGACGGAGAGACATAGACGTCATCTTCTCCCGGCAGGAAATTTTCTGAACGGATAAAGCCGAAGCCGTCCTGCATGACTTCCAGGATTCCCCGTACGGAATGATCATTTTCCTTCGGCTTGACGGGGGCCGGAGCGCCCGTCTCGGTGTTCCGTGTCTCCGGTACATTCTTCTCGGCCTGCGGAACCGCAGCCGGTTTCACTCCCGGCTTTGCTTCCGGTTTTGCTGCCGGACCCGCTTCCGGTTTCACTGCCGCAGCGGCTTCCGCGGTATCTCCCTCAGTTTTCTTTTCAATCCTGCGCCGGCCGCGTCCTCTGTGGGGAACCTGTTCACTGTCCGCTTCGTCTTTTGCGGAGGCAGCTGCTTTTCCGGTCTTTCCGGAAGCTGTCCTGGCGTTTTTCCCGCCCGTTTCCGTTCTGGAAGCTCTGGACGTCTTCTCCGGCATTTCCGCTTTCGGAGCTTTTTCCGCACCGGCTGCCTCTTCCGCAGCTGCTGCTTTGGCTGCCTCTTCGGCTGCTGCCGCTCTGGCCGCTTCTTCCGCTGCCGCCCTGGCCGCCTCTTCTTCTGCCGCCCTGGCTGCTTCTTCGGCTTCCGCCGCCTTGGCCGCCTCTTCGGCTTCCCTGGCATCCAGCGCCTGCATCGCGTCGATGAGGTCGCCTTTCTTCATCGTCGACGTGCCCTTAATACCGCGGGTTTTTGCCAAACCGCGGAGGACCGACACCGACAGTGTCAGATACTTTTCTCTTGTCATCATATGGTTTTATCCTCTTGAATAAAAAGCGGAGTTCCGGCGTCCTGCCGGTTTATCAATTATACTTCTTCCAGCTCCTGAAAGAGAAAAGAAGAAGCATCGGGAACAGTTCCAGTCGTCCGGCCAGCATATCGAAGGTCAGGACAAGTTTGGAGAAATAGGAAAAATGGCCGAAATTTCCGGTCGGTCCGACAACAGCAAGGCCGGGGCCGATGTTGTTGAGCGTTGCCGCCACAGCTGTGAAATTCGTCGCAAAATCAAATTCATCGACGGAAATCAGCAGGATGGAAATAAAGAAAACTGCAAAATAAATCGCGATGAACACATTTGTCGAGCGCACGGTCTCATGGGCCACCGGTGCTCCGTCCATCTGGATTTTCTTAACCGAACGCGGATGGATAATGACTCCGAGTTCCTTCCTCATGGTCTTGAACAGGATGCAGATACGGGACACCTTGATGCCGCCGCCGGTCGATCCTGCGCAGGCTCCGATGATCATCAGGAGAACGAGGATCGTCTTGGAGAACTGCGGCCATTTATCAAAGTCCGTCGTTGCAAAACCGGTCGTCGTGATGATGGTGCCGACCTGGAATGCCGCGTGACGGATGGTTTCTTCCATCGTCGGGTACATCCCGCGGATATTGATGACGATCATGACGATGGACGCCAGGATGATCAGCAGATAGGTGCGGACCTCTTCCATCCGGATGGCCGCCTTGAACTTCTTCGCCACCAGGAAATAATAGAACTGGAAGTTGCAGCCGCACATGATCATGAAGACCGTCGTGATATTCTGCAGTGCCGGGCTATAACTCATGTAGCTGTCATTCTTGACGGAAAAGCCGCCGGTGCCGACAGAACCGAACGTATGGCACATCGACTCGAAAAGCGGCATTCCGAACGCCGTCAGAAGGATGATCTGGGTCACCGTGATGACAAAGTAGATGCCGTACAGGATGGCCGCCGTCGAACGGATCTTGGGCACGAATTTTCCGACTACCGGGCCCGGGCTTTCCGCTTTCATCAGGTTCATCGTCGAACCGCCCAGAATCGGCAGGATTGCCAGCATGAAGACAACGATTCCCATGCCGCCGACCCAGTGCGAGAAGGAGCGCCAGAAAAGCGTGCAGTGATTCAGGTTCTCAACAGATGGCAGGATCGAAGAACCGGTCGTCGTGAAGCCTGACACCATTTCAAAAAGAGCATCAATGTAGTTCGGGATATCTCCGCAGAACACAAAAGGCAGACAGCCGAGCATGGACATGACAAGCCATGCAAGACCGANAACCGTAAATCCTTCCCTCATATAAACCTGTCTGCTGGCCGGTTTGCGGAGCGTCATCAGCGTTCCGACTAAAAAGCAGATACCGGCTCCCAGCACATACCACCATCCGGCCGACTCCTGATAAATCAGGGCTACAAGGCAGGGCAGGCCCAGAAGGGCTCCCTCCACTTTCAGGATCCAGCCCAGAATGTAGAATACCATTCCGTAATTCATGAATTCCTCCTATCCTGAAGATTCACTTCAGTTCTTCAGGATATCATCGATATCTTCAAGCTTATCTTTTGTCAGAGCCACCAGGACGACGGAATCTCCTGCTTCCAGGGTCGTCTGTCCGGTCGGCGTAATCAGAGTTCCGTTGCGGTAGATTTTGCAGATCAGAATATTCTCACGCATGTTCAGCTGCGAAAGAGGCTTTCCTGTTACAGCGGATTCCTTCTTCAGATAGAATTCCATCGCTTCCGCTCCGGACTCATCCAGCTTGTACAGGTTCTCCATGGAACTGCCTGCGGACGGCGTGCGCATCGAACGCACGAACTGCAGGATATATTCTGCCGTGATGGTCTTCGGATTCACGACACTGTCCAGATTCAGATCCCCGATGACCTGGTCAAAGGTAATCCGGTTGATCTTCGTGACGTTCTTTGCCTTGACCTTCGACTGGCTCTGTGCATAGAGCGACAGCATGATATTCTCTTCATCGATATCGGTCAGAGCCGCAAAGCCGGCAACTTCCTCGATGCCTTCCTCTTTCAGAAGTTCTTCATCCGTGCCGTCCCCGAAAATGATTTCAGCCGACGGAAGCAGATCGGAAAGCTCTTCGCAGCGATCCCGGTTCCGCTCGATGATTTTGACGTTGATTCCCGAATTGTGAAGCAGTTTCGCCAGGTAATAGGTGATTTTTCCGCCGCCGACAATCAGCACCGCATTGACCGGATTCGTCATGACCCCGATCTTCTTGAAGAATTCCGCGGCATTTTTCGGTGAAGCGACGATGGAAAGGATNTCTCCCGCCTGTACGGTAAAGTCGCCGGAAGGAATCGTGATGGACTCCCCTCTCTTGACGACGCAGACCAGGACGTCGCAGTGAAGCTTCGTGCGGATATCCGAAAGCATCATCCCGCACAGGAGACTGCCCTCCTTGAGCCTGAATCTTAAAAGATCCACGCGGCCCTTGGCGAACGTATTAATATTGATGGCGGACGGAAAGCGGAAAATGTGGGCAATTTCGGAAGCTGCTGCCATTTCCGGATTGATGACCATGGCAAGGTCAAAATCTGCCTTGAAAAACTGGACTTCATTGCTGTAGATCGGATTGCGCACACGAGCGATGGTCTTGCATTTGCTGATTCTCCTGGCTATCAGGCAGCACAGCAGGTTCTTTTCATCGGAATCCGTAACCGCGCACAAAAGATCCGCTTCTGCAACATTTGCTTCCTGCAGGACGCTGATGCTCGTTCCGTCGCCGACAATGCCCATGACATCATAGCCGTTCGTGACATCGGTCAGTGTATCGGCATCCTTGTCAAGAATGGTTACGTCGTGATCTTCTCCGCAAAGCTGTGTCGCGAGCGTATAGCCCACTTTACCGCAGCCTACGATCAGAATTTTCATTTTTAAATCCCCCAATGGAAAATAAGAAAGATTTGCTCATTCCCAATTATATCCGTTCGGATAGAAAAAGCAACCTGTTTTCCCTTTTTAGCGAATGCGGCCGGTGGGATTTGAACCCACACGCCTTTCGGCACAGGAACCTAAATCCTGCACGTCTGCCAATTCCGTCACGGCCGCGTACTTTATTATCATAACAGCGCCGGAAGCGGAATTCAAGGCGGATTCATTTTCAGTGAAATGTTCCGTCCGAAACGGTTTCGGACATGCTATAATCAGTTCAGAAACAGAATCCTTACCCAGACGGAGGAAATTATGCTGACTTACAGATACGATACACAGCTCCTGATTGACGGCGATGATCTGGACGAAGATGAAGTCCGCGACTATATCACCAACAACTTCAAGGGCGACTGCCTGCTTGCGGTAGGCGGCGACGGCGACCCGATCAAGATTCATTTCCATACAAATGAACCGTGGGATATCCTGAGATACGGTTCGTCCGTCGGCGAAATCTACGATATCGTCGTGGAAGACATGGACCGCCAGGAGCGGGGCCTTCACGGCTGAACCGCTCTGCACGGAAGTGATGGAAAAGAGGCCCGCAGATGCGGGCCTCTTTTTTGTGTCTTACTACAGAATCGCCGATTTGACGGCCGCAGCGGTCTTTGCCGGCACAGCCGCATTCCCGCCGAGAATGGTAATGGATGTCACTCCTGATTTCTTAAATGCCTGTTTTACAAGGTCGAATCCCGCGCCGGAAGTTCCGTCCACCAGAAGGATTGGTGCCGGTTTTCCGCCCTGCAGGGCGGCTGCAGTCAGGGCATCCGCAAAATTGTCATCATTTCCTGTCGTGAAGGCCGTACCGCTGTAATAAGATGTGCTGCCTCCCGCAAATGCCGCTGCGATCTTCGCTGATGTCTGATAGCGGTCAGCTCCGTCGAAACGGACTGCCGCTGCTCCGATTTCCGACTGTAAGCCGGCCGATACTGCAGAAGTTCCTCCCGCAATATAAACCTTCGAGAACTGTTTTACATAAGAGAGATCTTTTGCTGAAATCATGCCGGAAGCATCCGTAAGGAATATCGGCATCTTCAGGCTGTAGGACCAGGGTGAAATGGAAAGGGCATCCGCCGCTTTCATACCGGAAGCGATGACGCAGGCAGACGTCGTATAGAGTCCTTCCTTCAGCCCTTCTTCATAAACAGCCCGTGCCGTTCCGCTGCGGTCGTCGCCCTGGATCCGGCTGATATTCTTACTCTCGATCCCGCAGGTATAAGTCAGTTCTTCCTGAACCTGTTTCGATACGGCAGACACGCCGCCGATAATGACAGCCTTCTGGATCTTCATGGCCAGAATTGCATTTTTCGTTTCTTCGGAAATATGGTCCGGATCCGTAATCAGGATCGGAGCCTTCCGGGCACCCGCATAAGAAGCTGCCGAAAGAGCATCCGGGAAATTCGTGCCTGAAACAAGGACAGCTGTTTCCGCACCGTTCGGAAAAGCCTTCAGAGCTGCTGCAGCTCCCGTACCGTACCGGCTGCTGCCGGCCAGACGCGTGCAGTCCCCATCCCAGAAGGAATAGCTGCGGAAGAAGGTCTGTCCGTCCGTGTAGGCATTCTGTCCCCACACATACATCCGGTCGCCGGCGCAGACGGATGTAGTGCTCTTGGTCGAGGAATCGCTGAGCATCACATCGGCCGGCTCCCATTTCCCGTCATCCGGATTCATCATCCAGGTATCGGTGTAAGACCCGTCGCCGGTATAGGAAAGGCCGGTCAGGACCACATGGTTTCCGACGGAGCACAGCGTAAAATCAAATGCCTGTCCTGCGTCATAAGGAGGCAGGCTGTAGGATTCCGTATTCGTCAGGTCAGTGACAAGGATGTTCCTTTCTTCCAGCGACGTATCCTCAATGACCAGTTTCCCGTTGCAGGAAACCGCCTGGATACCGCTTGTTGCGTCCGGAAGAGATGATTCCACCTGGGTCACAGCCCAGGTTTCCGGATCGACCGTCAGGATCGTATTGACGTCAGAACCGCCTTTCGCCCCTCCCAGGCACACAATCTTTCCGTCATAAAGGCAGAGTTTTGCATAAGCCGGGAGGTCGCCCATGCTGCCAATGAACTTCCATGTCATGGACTCCGGGTCATATTCCGCGATCTGTCCCTTATAGTTTTTCGTTGCTTTTGTTTCCGCAGTTTGATCGAAAGTCGAGCACATGAAATAAATCTTCCCGCCGATGCTGACGGCATCGGTTATCTCATCTCCCTCGCAGTGACTGTTCAGCTTATCGACATATTCCCATGCATTCTTAGCTGCGTCATACCGCTGCAGATAAGAACCCGATATCTTCGAATTCTCAACGCCGTAGTCCATGAAAATCGCATAGACCGTATCGCCGACCGTAAACAGCTGGGTTGTTTTGACATCCTGATAGCCATGTCCGGATTCCGGAATGGTAAGTTCTTTGAATTCCGTGGAGGAACTGCTGACTTCTGCCTTCTTCCTGCCGTATGCACCGTCTTCCCGCGTGATGACGACAATCTGCCGGCCTTCGAGACCGGAAGGCACCCTGACCGTAACGGATCCGCGGGTATTGCCGGAATCAGCCGTCCAGCTTAAGATATCTGCTTCCTGCCCTCCGACCGTGACCATGCCTGCATCTCCCAGGAACCATCCCTCAAGCGTAAGTTTTCCGCTGTCCAGTGAAGTATCCTGGATAACCGGATCCGGATTGGTATCCGCCTTGGCCGCATTCAGCCTCCCGCTGCTGCAGCAGATTTCCGAATACTGGTCTTCCTTTACGGTTCCTCCGATGACACGGGCAGAAATCTTCGATGCCGTTTCATCCGGATGGCTTGCGCAGAGCAGCCCGTACACGCCGGTCGTCATCGGTGTCGCCATCGATGTGCCGCCGTAGATCTCAAAGCTGTCCAGTCCTGTCCCCACTCCGAAATCATCGATCCAGACCTGACTGTTCAAATTCATCATAACGCGGATCATGACCTGGAAATGCTTCGTATCCAGTTCCTGTTCGTCATTATTAATCAGGCTCAGCGGAGTCTGGTTGATATCGCTGATGCCGGCGCTGTTGCCGCCGCCGTAAGCGATTTTCCACTGGTTGGCTGAACCTGCCATACGTAAGAACTGGCTCGTAAAACCCGTCGTTGTCCTAAAGTCCACTGCCACATAGCTGGCACCTCCGCTGTTCGTAAAGAGGGCAAGGTTTGCAAAGACATTCGTCAGGTCTGCGGCGGAAAATTCTTCAGAAAGATCAATCGGCTCGGAGACGATGGTGACAAGTCCCGAATAATCTGCCTTTCCGTAATTGAGTTCCATGCAGTGTTTTCCGATGAAATAATGATTCCCGATCGTGACGGCATCTCCCAGCCCGTCACTTTTGCTGCTGCTATAATAATGGAATTTCAGCCCCTTGGCCGTACTCGGGTCGACCGTATCTTCTGCACCGGCATCTTCGAAACCTTCATAGACAATGGCCCTGCCGCTCTTTTTGGCAAGAAAAGGACAGAAATTCTTATCCACATCGGCAATCGTGGAGAGGATTCCTGCTCCCGGCGCAACAAGATCCGTATCCCACCCGTAGTTGGAATAAGGCGTAACCTCACCGGCAGCATCCATGGCATCCACAGCGATGGAGGATCCGGTGCGCTGAAGGCTTGTGCTGTCCGGTATCGTGTCCAGATCCGTCGCTTCATTTCCGGAAGCTACGATCGGGGTGATGCCGGCTTTCTCCATTTCCTCCAGCGCCAGTTTTTCACTGTAGGATGCATTCGGGCCTCCCACGGAATAGCTCATCGCCCTGATGTTGACCCCGTATTTCGTCTTTGCCTGGACCAGCCAGTTGAATCCGGCCACCTGCTGGGAAGTGCTCCCCGAACCTTTTGCATTCAGTGTCCGCACAGCGATAAGCCTTGCATCGCTCATGACGCCCTGGGTTCCGCCGTTCGTCCCGTCCGCGCAGATGATTCCTGCACAGTGCGTTCCGTGGCCGGCACGATCCATGACATCGTTCGATCCGTATTTTCCGTTGTCTGTCGAAAAGTTGATTCCGTATTTCCCGCATCCGGTATCTTTCATCAGCTGGGGATAGGCTGAAAGATCATACATCCGGCTCGCGAGACTTGGATGATCGTATTGGATTCCCGAATCTTCCACAGCAATGATAACATCCGAAGAGCCCTTCAGCTTTTCTGTATTCCCGATGTCATACCCGGCAGTGCCATCCTCCATCGTTCCGTTATTCTGAAGTCCCCACTGAAAGGACGTATAGTCTGCTATCGATGAGGAAGAAAGCAGATCCGTTTCCTCCGAACCTTCCCAGTCGACGGATACTTCCGTATCCGGCTCCGCATACAGCACGTCGCTGCGCTGCTCCAGTTTTGAAATCAGTTCATCCGTGGACATCCAGGAAGAAGTTACCAACATGATTTCACGCGTGCTGCCTTCCGAAGAATTCAGCGTACCGTCTCCTTCCGCGTCCGAAACATCCATCAGGGGTTCCCAGCTGTAATTGCCGGTTCCCTCCGCCTGGAGGAGACTCTCACCATTTCCGGCTTCGACGCAGACAAGCGCCCGGCCGCCGCCTGACGAAGTCTCCGCCGAAACACTCCATGGAACGCAGGAAAGCAGAACCGCTGCCGACGTCAGAAATGCAGATAAAACCAGAGCTTTTTTCCTCATAAAAAACCTCCTTATCTTTCGGCTGTTTCAGCCGTATTTCCATCGGGTTCCATTTCCATAAGACTTCTGTGCTGCACTGCTTCCTGCAGCCCGGCATACAATTTTTCCGGATCGATCGGCTTTGCTATGTGTCCGTTCATGCCGGCATCCAGACAGCGGTTCACGTCGTCCGTAAAAGCATCTGCCGACATGGCAATGATCGGAACAGAAACAGCATCCGCCCGGTTCAGGGACCGGATCGCGGAAGCTGCCGCATAGCCGTCGAGCAGCGGCATCCGGATGTCCATCAGAACGGCACTGTAAAAGTAAAGCGCTGAACGGGAGAATTTCTGCACCCCCTCCTGTCCATTTTCCGCCGTCTCCACCAGAATTCCTTTCTGTTCCAGGATCAGACGGGCAATTTCCTGATTCAGAGGATGATCCTCACAGAGCAGAACATGGATTCCTTTCAGTTCAAAGGAATCCTTCCTGCTTTCCGCTGCCGGCAGAACCTGCTCAGAGGGCACGCTGCCGCACTCGATCTCAACAGTAAAAACCGTCCCTTTCCCAACCTCGCTTTCAACGGCAATCGTGCCTCCCATCAGTCCGGCCATTCGCTTGGCAATGGCAAGACCCAGACCGGAGCCGCGCTTGGCATCCGTGTCGCTGCGGTTTTCCTGGGTAAACGGATCGAACAAAATTTTCTGGAAGGCCTGGCTGATGCCGATCCCGGTGTCCGCGACTTTCAGCGTCATGCCGATTCTGTCTGTCTTCTCCAGCCGGCGGAAATCCATGCGGCAGGAAACCGTCCCGCCTTCCGGTGTATATTTCACGGAGTTCGACAGAAGGTTGAAGACGATCTGGTTGATTCTCAGCTTATCCACGACGGGAACACGTCCCTCGGCCGGATGCAGCTCCACGATGAAGTGCTGGTTCTTCTCCCGGCAGAGCGGAAGGAAAACCGAATCCAGATAGCTGCTGAACTCTTTCGGGGAATACGGTTCCGGATGCAGTTCAATCTTATTGCTCTCGGCTTTCGTCATGTCGAGAATATCGTTGATCAGTCCGAGAAGGAATTTGGAAGAAGTGTCGATCTTTTCCAGATAATCCGCGGTCTTTGCCGGATTCTGCTCCTGCCTGGCCAAATAAGTCATGCCGATGATGCCGTTGAGTGGCGTACGCATATCATGGCTCATACGAGACAGGAAATCCGTTTTGGCATGATTCGCCCTGTTTGCCTCATCCGCGGTCTTTTTCAGGAGAAGACGGTTCCTGATTTCCTGTTCCTTTTCCTCCTGAATGTTCTGGATGGCAAAAATCACATGGGAAGCAAGACCTTTTTCATCGCGGTCCACCGTAATAAAAGAAGCCCTGCACCAGCCCGGTTTTTCACAGAGAAATTCCAGGGCAATGCTCTGTCTTTTTCCGATACGGTTTTTCAGCGTGGAGAGGTCCGCAAAGCTTTCAAAATCCTTCTGATAATCTTCTTCGGCAAAATATCCGCCGGCGCTTGCCAGCAGTTCGGAAGCACGGCCGCGGCTCTTTATGTACGGATGCAGTTCCTCGACGGCATCCAGTTCCAGGAAAGAATCGCCGTCGAGATCGATATAATAATCACAGAAATAAATCCCGCCGAGCGAGGAAATAATCCTTGTCCGTTCGGTCAGGGACGCAGCATTTTTCCGTGCGGCAAAGCTTGTGCGGACAAACATGTTGATGACGTTGGCCAGCAGGTCTGCGGCAGACTGGATTTCTTCCTGCGAGCGGATATTGACTTCATGAAGCGCCTTCAGATAAGTATCCCCGTCTATCCCCAGCTCTTCCGCCGTTGTACGGAATTTCGCTTCGTCCGGCTTTTCCGGCAGTACCTGTCCGCCGATGATGCTGCCCAGCAGGGTTCCGTCTTCCAGGGTAATCGGTGCAGAAAAATCCACCAGCCCTGCATGGCACTGATAAATGCCGGTTCCCCTGCGGTCGCATTCCAGGCATCTCCGGAGGCCTTCCGGACTTCTCCGCGTCAGTTTCTGGCAGAAATCCGTAAAGTTATAGCAGCCGCTGATGTATTTCCCGTCACGTCCCGCCGCAACCGTAGCAAGACCCGTGCTGGCTGCCCAATCCTTCATCATCTGTTCAAACCGATCCATATCGCAGAAATCGCGGATATCAACCGGTTCCGGATACAGCGGCCTGCTGACGTTTTCACAAGGATGTCCTTCCATCTAAGCCCTTTCCGTGAAGAATTTCTTTACAGATATTTGAAACAGTTTTCCGGGAGAAGCGGCTTCGTCAGATAACTGTTCACTCCGGAAGCCCATGCGCCCAGCTGCTTTTATAAAAAAATCAGGAATCATTTTTTTAACAGAACGTTCATTCAGAAGAGTCAGATCCATCGCCCCTCGTGCGGTGATCTGAAGATGAGGATCCTGTCCTCTCTGCCAGCATCTTTAGACAAGAACAGTATATTCTATTATTTAAAACCATGCAATAACTGAAATTCCCCTGCCGCGGAAAAAGGTTTCCTGACACGTAAAAAAGACCGTAAATCCTTTCGGATCTACGGCCTTTTCCAGTGAGATATCGGGGACTCGAACCCCGGACAACTTGATTAAAAGTCAAGTGCTCTACCACCTGAGCTAATATCCCGCAATCTGGGCTAGGTGGATTCGGACCACCGAATGCAGCAGTCAAAGTGCTGTGCCTTACCCCTTGGCGATAGCCCAATACCGTCTATGGTGCAGGCGTTTCGTGCTGCTAAGGGTGGAAGATGGGACTCGAACCCACGATCTCCAGAGCCACAATCTGGCGCGCTAACCAACTGCGCTACTCCCACCACAACCGTGCCTGAAGGGACTCGAACCCCCGACCCACGGCTTAGAAGGCCGTTGCTCTATCCAACTGAGCTACAGACACATAAGAAAGCCATGGACAGATGCATAATGTCCTTACGCAACTTTAGTATATTATCATAATTCTTTCCCAGTTGTCAAGGCAATCAATGCTTTCCCTTCCACTTTCCTTCCATTTGAAAGATGAAAGTCCACAAAACCTTTTTTCGTGAACTCTTCTCCGATCTCCTCCGGCAGCGCGCGGCCCGGATGAAAGAGGATTTCCATGGTTCCTCCGTACCCTTCCAGGAAATGTTCCAGCCCCGGCATCACCGCACGGACCCGCTTCTCATCCATGTGTCCCGAAAGCACAAGGCCGCACAGGGAAGTCCGCGGAAGCTTCTTTTCCTTCAGGTCCTGCTCCAGTTTTCCCGCAAAGGAAGCAATCACGCGGTTCTTGACCAGATTGACCGGCTGATAGGATCTGAGGTAAGCCGTCTGGGCAAGGAACGGCTGCAGAGGTTCCCGGGCATTCCGGATAAAGACGACCGGATAATCCTTTTCCCGGACAGCCGCATCCAGGGCTTCCCGCACAACCGGGATCATGTGCGTATGCTGATGGCTGTCGAGCCGCAGCGGCGTACCCGCCGGAAGAGAGCTCCGGACACGGTCGATCTGCGCTTCTATTTCCCTCGTCAGTTCACTGCGGACAGCCTCTTTCCTGAGCGGATTGAAAGATGCCTTGACAAGGCCGCCCCAGTCCGCCGTAAAATATCCTTTTTCATCAACCAGGTCCGGCAGTTCCTCCGGGGAGGAAAGGCAGCGGCCCTCCATGAAATTCAGATGGACGGAAACCGGAACCTCGAAGCCGCGGCCGAGGATTTCCTCATTCAGCATTTCCATAGCAGAATCGAAGCAGGACATGTTCGGCAGAATGCTGATGCTGTCTGCGTGTCCGTGGAGTATCAGCTGGATAATGTCGGCCGAAGCATGTTCGGTCAGCGCAAAATCATCCGCGTGAAAGTCAAAGATTTTTTTCACAGCCTGTTTGTTCCTTCCTTCGAATCGTAAATGTGCTTGATCAGATAAGCCGGCCGTTTCTTGCTTTCAATATAGGCATTTGAAATATACCGTCCGAGGATCCCGATGAACATGAAAAGAAGTCCGAAGCTGAAAAGCAGGACGCACATGATGGTCGGATAGCCTGCGACCGGATCCCCATAGATCATTGCCTTGATAAAGACATAAAGCGTTGCGATAAATGCCACGACCGTGTAGAGACTTCCGACGACTGCCGCAATCTCCAGAGGTTTTGTGGAAAAGGCGACAATGCCGACAAACCCATAGCGCATCAGGTCCGTAAAGGACCAGTTCGTGCTGCCGGTAATCCTGTCTTCCACCTGGTATTCGATATATTCCGTCCGGTAGCCGACCCAGGAAAAAATGCCTTTCGAAAAACGGCAGAGTTCCGGAAGAGAAAGAATCGCATCCCGGAAGTTCCTGTTGAAGACACGGAAATCGGAAGCGGCCTCCTTCAGATGCACGGAACACAGGCGGTTCATCACCCGGTAGAATGCGCTCTTGCAGAAACGGCTGAATGCGTTTTCCCTGCGCTTATTCTGAAAAGCTGCCACGCAGTCGATGTCCGGGTCCTTCGTGATGATTTCCAGCATCTGCACGATATACTTCGGGTTCTGCTGTCCGTCGCCGTCGATGATGGCCGTGTAGTCTCCCTCTGCATTCTGAAGACCCGCGAGGATGGCGGATTCCTTCCCGAAATTGCGGGAGAAATCAACAATCTTCATTCTGCCGCACGGGCGGGAAAGTTCCTTCTTCAGCTGCGCCAGCGTCCCGTCCCTGCTTCCGTCGTTGACAAAAATAAATTCCGTCTCTGCCATCAGCGTGCCGAATTCTTTTTCAAACATTCCAAGCAGCGGCTGAATGTTCCCCTCTTCATTATGGCAGGGAATCACCACTGAAAGTTTCATATCCTATTCCTCCCCGGAAAGCTTCACGACGACGAATCCGTTGCCCTGTGAAATGTATCCCTTGTCCGGCCAGCAGGGCATCTTCTTTGCCATCTCATTGGCTGCCTGCGCCTGATCGATCGTAACCGACTTCACATTGTATCCCTGGATCAGGGCCAGCTTCCGGAGCCCGTCCGACGACAGCAGATACGGTGCCTTCGCGAAATAAGCAAAATAAGAAACGCCGATCGCATCTTCATTTTTCGCACAGGCGGCATTCAGAGGCGCTTCCCATTTCCCGACATAGATGATGGATTGCCCGTTTTCACTGATTCCCGCCTCGTGCATATCGTCCATGATCCCGTTCAGCATCGCGCTGTCCTGTTCGTAGCGGATGCGGTCCGTATACCACAGCCGCAGCGTCACTTCCGTCTGTGTAATGGAAACGGCAAGCACGGCAAGCACCAGCAGAATCCCGAAAACCTCCCCGGTCTTCCGGTAAAGACTTTTCGTTTTTTCCGCGTCCCGGACAGAATCCTGCTCACGGAAAGCCTGCACGACTGCCATGATTCCCGCTCCGACAACGAAGGAAAGCGTGTACTGATGACGGTAAGTCGGCGCCTGTCCCTGAACAAGCGGAAGCAGGAAAGCCGAAATCAGGAAAACGATCACGGCCAGAATCCGGAGCACTCCGCCCTTTTTTAAATGTTCGCGTACGGTATTCCTGCAGAAAATGAGATACAGGATTCCGGCTGCCAGAAGGAGCTGATACGTATGCCCGTAAATGTAGTTCGAGCCCGTCAGCATCATCTTAAAATATCTGCCGAGGTGCTCCAGCGCTTCCGCCGGACTCTTTCCCCACAGGAAGGTCTGGTAGGCATCATTGTAGGCGCGGTCCAGTCCGATCCGGGAAATGCCGTATCCGACAAGGGCTGCCGCTGCATAAGTCAGGATCAGCTTGAGACAGATGCTCCAGCCTGCCCGTCCCTTTTTTATTTCCGGGAGAAGAAGGAAACCGAAAAGAGCGCCGCAGATATACAGCGCATAGTTCGTCTCATAAGTCGTAAAGGCAATCGGCATGAAAACCAGCGCCGGCACCAGATAACCGATTTTTCCTTCCTTGATCCATCGGAAAACCAGAATGAGCGAAACCGCAATCAAGAAAATCGAAAACGACACTTCGGCATTCTGAAGCTGGAAAAACCACTGGCAGGCGAAAATAGGATGTGTCAGGAAAAGCAGGCAGAAAACCCAGAACGGATATTCCTTTCCCCCGCTGACCTCGTAAAAGAAAAAACAGAAAGTCATGAGGAAGAGAATAATGAAGACGAACCCCAGTCCCATGGAGACATAAGGATTGTAATCTGAAAGATGCAGGATTTTCTGGAGGAGCACGCTGCCCCATCTTCCGATCTGCACCCAGTCAAGAGTCGATCCCTGATTTGTCAGCACCGTGTCCGTATCGATGAAAGTCGTAACAGAAATGCAGTGGATACCGAACACAACCATTGTGATTATGACATTGAAAATCAGCAGGCGCAGGTGCGTGTTTATGAAATTTCGGTATTCATTCACAAGTTTTTTCATAATAAAAAGCAGGTGATGGGAATCGAACCCACGTATCCAGCTTGGAAGGCTGGTGTTCTACCATTGAACCACACCTGCAAAATGAGTCGGGGTGACAGGATTCGAACCTGCGGCCTCCTGGTCCCAAACCAGGCGCTCTAGCCAAGCTGAGCCACACCCCGTCAACCTCGGAAAGCATGCAATTAAAAAACGGCCGCTTAAATCGCGCATGGAACATTATATTATAGAAACACTCCGTTTGTCAACGGTTGCGGTGCGAAAAAAGTGCAGATTTTTAACCGCTTTCCGGGCCGTCCTTTATACTGTTTCTTCCGGACCGATATACTGCTCATAGTATGCGCGGTAAGCCTTCTCGTATTCCGGGCTCTTTCTCATCTTCAGGTCATGCATATACGCATGTGCGTCCTTGTTTTCCGGCGAGACGCGGATGACCGCCACCGCGACGTTCATGCTGTGGTCCGAGATGCGTTCGCAGTTCGTCAGGATGTCGTTGAAAATGAACCCCTGGTCTGCCGTGCAGATGCCCTTCTGGAGCCTCTCCACATGCGTCTCCTTCAGCGTCGCGCAGATGACGTCGATGACGCCCTGGAGCGGTTCCACCTTTTTGGCAAGGGCCGCATCATTTTTCAGATAGCTGTCAATCGCCATCGTATAGATTTCCTGAATGGCGCTCATCAGGCGCTTCTCTTCTTCCTGTGCCTGCGGCGAGAAGCTGATTTCCTTGTCCGCAAGTTCTTCCGCCGCCTTTGCCAGGTTCAGGGCATGGTCGGCAATGCGCTCGAATTCATTGATGCCGTGCAGGATCTTCGAATTGATGCGCATGTCCTCTTCCACCAGCTTGTTCGCGGCAGAAAGCTTCTGAAGGAAGGCACCGATATGATCCTCATAGGCATCGATCTTCTCTTCATTTTCATTCATCAGTTCCATCTTTTCCGGCTCAAACTGCTGCAGCAGGCCGACGGCCGTATCCAGGCTTTCCCTTGTAAGGGAAACCATCCCCTTCATGCTGTTTTCGCACTCAGCCAGGGCGATCGTAGGCGTCGCGATCAGACGCTCATCCAGGAAGAACAGCTTGTCTTCCTTTGAATCCTTCACCAGGAAGCGCGCCAGCTTCTCCAGCTGCTTGATGAACGGGAAAAGGAGCGCTGTCGTCAGGAGATTGAATACGGAATGGACGAAGGCGATTCCGACCGGATCGATGTAGCTGCTGATAAAGGAAAAATTCAGGAAACTGTTCAGGCCGTAGAAGACGCACAGCCAGACGACCGTTCCGATGATATTGAAGGAAATGTGGACGACTGCCACCCGTTTTGCATTCCGGTTGACGCCGATGGAAGACAGCAGGGAATGCAAAACGNGNNGCAGGTACCGATGTTCTGGCCCATGATAATCGGGATTGCCATACCGTAGGTAATGTGTCCGGTCATGGACAGCGCCTGCAGGATGCCGACGGAAGCCGCGGAGCTCTGGATGATGCCGGTGACGCCTGCACCGACCAGGACGCCGACCAGCGGATTCGTAAAGGCCGTCAGGACATCGGTGAATCCCGGCATGTCCTTGAGCGGGCTGACCGCATCGGACATCATCGTCATGCCCGTCATCAGAATGCCGAAGCCGACCAGCATGGTTCCGATATCCTTCTTTTTCTGCTGCTTGGCCATCATGATCATCAGGACGCCGACCATGGCAAAGACCAGTGAGAAATAAGCAGGATTCAGAAGCTTTATGGCTGTGTTGTCAGAAGTGATGCCGGCCAGAGAAAGGATCCAGGCCGTAAGAGTCGTCCCGATATTCGAACCCATGATCACGCCGATTGTCTGGCCCAGCTCCATGATGCCGGAATTGACAAAGCCGACCAGCATGACGGTCATGGCGGAAGACGACTGAATGGCAATGGTAATGATCATGCCGAACAGCAGGCCCTTGAAAGGATTGTTTGTTGCTTTCTTCAGCATCTTTTCAAGCTTGCTGCCGGTCATCTTTTCAAGCGAACCGGACAGAAGCGTCATTCCGAACAAGAAAAATGCCAGTCCGCCGATCAGACCTATTACCGAAAAAACATCCATAAAGCCCCCCTTGGATCATTATGAAATAAAAAAACTCCGAATAAAATTATATCATCCGGAGACATTTTGAAACACCGCAAATTTGCATTTTGACAAAGTTTCTGCGGGTGGGGGAAAATATGGATTCTTTATCTTTCAGAGAGGCTCCGGTGGGGGTCAATCAAGCGTATTCAGTGTAAAATGGGCTTCTCCGTGCCTGTCGATTTCCATGACGATGTAGGTCGGACGGCGTCCTTCCTGCCTCGGATAGGCAAGACTTCCCGGATTGATCACCGTCACTTCCGGGTCGCTCATATCGATGGACGGCCTGTGCGTATGGCCGTACATCACGATATTGAAGCCCCTGGACTTCGCTTCATCCTTCAGCATCGCCGTGGTCATGGAGACGCCGTACTGGTGTCCGTGGACAACCAGGATCCTGTATCTGCCGAAAGTGATCTCCTCTTCTTTTTCCAGATCCGAGAAGAAGTCATTGTTGCCTTTGACGATCGTGCAGGGGCACGCAGCCATTTCCCGGATGCGGCTTTCATGTCCTTCCGTATCCCCGCAGTGGATCAGGTAGTCAAAGGGCCTGGTCTTATTGATTACGATCTTCAGTTCCGTTTCATGTCCGTGCGTATCGCTGACGATTAAGATTTTCATTCTGCTGCCGCTTCATTTTCCTTCATTCGTTTTCGTTCCGTTTTCCTGCATCAGCTTTTCTTTCATCAGGCGCAGGGCCTGACCCCGGTGGCTGATTTTATTTTTCTCCTCCGGGGAAAGCTCGGCCGAAGAACATCCTTTTTCCGGCACATAGAAGATCGGGTCATAGCCAAACCCGTTGACGCCTCTGATTTCATGAGCGATTCTTCCTTCAAAGATTCCTTTGGCCGTGAACTCCCGTCCGTCCGGATACACCGCAGAAATGACGCAGACGAACCGCGCGGTACGCTTTTCTTCCGGAACATCTTTCATCCTTTTCAGGATTTCCGTGTTTTTTATATCATAGGAAGTATCCTCACCCATCCAGCGTGCGGAATAAATCCCCGGCTCGCCGTTCAGCGCATCGATCTCAAGGCCCGAAT
>JGI20225J20221_1000149_pt1 | contig 29429 bp, 24 predicted proteins | sample BioMet4_FD_20221 | JGI IMG/M metagenome (IMG submission 20221)
GAACTGCAGGTGGTCCATTACAATCAGGACAGCTACAGCGAAAGCGGCGCCGGCATCTGGAACCAGAGTGTGGGCAGCGGCAGCAGCACCTACAGCGCGGTGACCGCCGGCCTGGGGCTGGAGAAAAAGATGAAGAACGAAGAGATCGAAGTGCACCTGGGCTACAAGCGGGTGCTCTCCGGCAATGATCCCACCTATCCGGTCCACTGGCTGGACGGCAGTGACAATGGCTATGAGCTGCGGGGCAGCGGTCTGGACAAGAACCTGCTGGTCTTCGGCATCCATGCGGAACAGAACCAGGAATCCGGCTGGCGCCTCTCCGGGGATGTGGAGCTGGAAAAAGGCCACTCCCAAAGAAATATCCAGGCTTCGGTGATGCTGAAGAAGAGCTGGTAATTCAGAATATGCCGGCTGACAGAAGCAGGAAAATTATTTTTGTATGCCGAATAAACGAATAAAATAAGCAACAGTGATCAGGGGGCTGTCGGGATGGAATTCAAACCAGTGACTTTGGATGATTATGAGAAGTATGTGGAATATTATCGCAAGTGCATGATCTCCTGTGCGGAGACATCGTTTATGACCGTGTGGCTGGAGGGTGTTGCCTTTGGGGTGGTGCAGGCCTTTGACAGTGATTTTTACTGGCATAAGATAACCTGGGAGAATGAACCAGCCTGGCTGCCGCCGGTGGGGGATTGGGACAGCGCGGATGACTGGCAGGCACTGCTTACGAAACTGGTACCGGCAGGGACTGTTTTTGTGTTCGTACCCGCGTACCTGCTGCGCAAATGGCAGTCCTTTGCGGATCATATCGAGGTGGAGGATATGCGCTCGGAGTGGGACTATATCTATTCCATTCCCCGTCAGGTAAACGCAACGGGCCAGATCTATCGGAGCTGGCGGGCTTCCATCAATCGCTTTGCCAAAAGGTATCCGGACTGGAGCAGTGAACCTATCACCGTGGATATTATCGATGAAATCAAGGCTTTCCAGGCGGAATGGATGGCGGGGAATGAGGGAACGGAAAAGATGACCGATGAACTGCGGGGGGAAAATAAGACCACGCTTTTCATGCTGGATCATTGGGAAAAGATACCCTCTGCTGTGGGAAAGGTATTGCGCGTGGGCGGGAAAATGGCAGCTTTCATCGTGGTGGAAAAGTTGGATGAGAATATGATCAGCGGACAGTTCATAAAGGCGGATCAGCGCTACGAGGGGGCGGCACGCTTTTTAAAAAATGAGATGTTCAAGGAACTGCTGCCGGATTATGTATTGATTAATGCATGGGGGGATTCTGACCTGGAGGGGCTGCGTATGAATAAGCTGGCAGAAAACCCTATTACCCTTTATAAGAAGTACAAGGTGATCTGGAAGGGCTGACAATATAAGGCAGGACAGAATAGAAACGAAAAGGCTGTATCCAAAGTTAAAGCATTGGATACAGCCTCTTTTGTATTGTCATGGTTTATAGATTGAAGGTCAGGATGGTCTGATTGTAGCCGATTGTCGGTATGTATTGGAAATGAGGCGAAAGCAGGTGGAAATAGGCTTAATATATTTTCTCTATATACGATAAATAAAGATAAAGGTAATCTATGAGCATAAGGTTTAATGCATACAGGTAAAAAGTCTTGTAAAATATTGAGGACGGGACAATGCTGAAGGCGATTTTGCAGCCAGCTCGAAGTACGGGGGAGAGGTAAATCATGATAAAAGGCAACAGAGAATTAGTACTGTCCATTGCCCTGGTTTTAAGCACTGGCGGGGCTCCGCTGGCGCAGGCGCAGTCGGCGGATTTTCAGGACGCGGAGTATTATTGCAGTGGCGGGCTTGACCTCATCAATGCGGCCGATGCCTATGCTGCAGGGTATACCGGGAAAGGGGTGACGCTGGGAATCTGTGATTTGCCCATTAATTTCTCTAATCCGGAATATAATGGGAAAACAAATTCCTTCATGGCCTCAGCGCTGGATATAGATGATGGCGGACCTGGTGTCTATGACTGGAGCCGGAACGAAATCCGGCATGGTACTCACGTGGCGGGTATAGCCGCTGCCAGCCGGAACGGCAGCGGCATGCAGGGGGTCGCCTATGATGCGGAGATCATAGGAACCGTTACGTACAACAATATTTATATAAAGCAGTCCGGGCGGGAAGTGGAATCCTCGGTGATCTATGTCCCTTATTTCTCCCATCCAGATGTCAAGATCATCAATAATTCCTGGGGCGATGAAAACTATCTGGATCTGGTGATTGCTGGCGGGATGACGCCTGCGGACTATGAAGAATACAAAGTGAAGCTGCTGTCTAATAACGCTTACCAGCAACGGCTTCAGGCTGTTTCACGGGACAAGCTGCTGGTATTGGCTTCTTCAAATACCGGTCAGATAGACAGTGCGGAAGGCAGTGCACTGGGGCTGTTTTTCGCTGGGGCGAAAAATAATATTTTAAATGTCACCTCACTGGATACCGGGAACAGCCGCTCCAATGGAATCATCCTTGCGAAGGGGAATCTTATGGCGGATTCGTCAGCATTGGCTAAATATGTGGAGGATTCAACGATAGCGGCCCGCGGCGATGCTGTTGTTTCAGCGAATTCCGCTTTTGCATCCACGGGAAATATTGATATATCCATGGGGGGCACCTCCATGGCCGCACCCTTTGTGACCGGCGGCGGTGCCTTGGTACAACAGGCGTTTCCCTATATGAGCGCCAAGCAGATCGGTGATGTCTTGCTGTCTACAGCAAATGATAATGTCGATATATCGGGCGGCCTGGTGGCTAATATGCAGAGTCCCAAAGGCAATGCCGCAATAGATGCATTGAATATTTTTGTGGTGGATCCTTCCTTGGATGGTATGAGTGAAAAGGACATTGCCCAGCGTTACATGGATTTGTATAATACGAATCAGGCCGGTGAGATAGGGGCTTATTACCGTGCGGGCATGCTNCATGTTTATTATGCCGCACCGCTGCAGGAACTCATCGGGCAGGGTGTGCTGGATGTCGGGGCGGCGGTACGGGGCCCCGGAGCGCTGAATGCCCGGCGGCTGACATCATCGGATATCAGCAGCGGCTATACGGTGGGCGGTACGACGGAGAAGCAGGCCCTCTATACCATCGATACCCAGGGGTATGATTCCACCTGGAGCAACGATATCAAAGAAATCAAGGCAGGCTATATCGCCGCCGACAGCACGGAGGCGGATCTGCTGGCCCGGTATAAATATTATGATACCAATTGGCTCAGCTATACGGGGAAAGATGCAGCCTATCGGGCCGGGGCCGCAGTGACTACCAGGACACTGATGGATGTGTACAACCAGCAGGTCAGGGACAGCGGTCTGGCCGGGCTTCATGTGGGCCTATACAAGGCCGGTGCGGGTAAGCTGAGCCTCACGGGGACCAATACCTATCAGGGCAGCAGCATTGCGGCGGACGGGGCCCTGTCCATCGACGGTTCCGTGGCCGGCGATGCCTGGAGCGTGCGGGATACTGCGGCGGGTACTACGGGCACTATTTCCGGCAGCGGCACTATAAGGGGAAATCTCTGCAATCACGGCATTGCCCAGCCTTCGCAGGCGGGAAATCTGACGGTCAACGGGATACTGGACAGTGATGGCGTTCTTGGACTGGTCACGGCCGCCGATGGGCAGACTGCCCGCCGGATTATAGTGGGCGGCGCAGCCAGTATCAAAGGCTCTACGCTGCAGCGCAGTCCGGGCAGTGCTTACCTGCCGGATAAAAGCTATACCTTCCTGACCGCCAGCGGCGGTATCACAGGCAGTCTTACCAACACGGCGGGCAGTGCCTTTTCCGGGCTGCTCAGCATCAAGAAGCTGGCGACGACCGGCAGCAGCGGCACGGTGACNCTGGGANTGGCCAACAATANNGGCAGNCTCAATGAGAATCAGCAGTGGGCCTATGACAGCCTGGCTAATCTGCAGGCCAATACCCAGGGCGACAGCAGGAAACAGGCCCAACTGGGACTGCTGTTGAATGCCTCTCCGGAGGCAGCCAGTGCGGGACTCTCCAGCGCGGCCCAGTCGGGAACAGCGGACGGCGCGGCCATGACCATGAGCAGTCTCACGGCCATGAAGGCCATCGGGGCCCGCACCATGTACCTGTCCTCGGCGGCCGGGATGGCAGGGGGTACCAGTCCGGCCCGGTCCGGGGAGAATGTCACCCAGGAATCCAGCCTCATTCCNGTGGATCTGGGACCCACCACCAGCGGCTGGCTGAAATTCAGCAAGAGCTGGGAGCGGTTGGGGGATAACGGCACAAATGGCCACGGCTTTGCCACCTCCTTCGGCTTTGACCGTTCCGCAGGCCATGGCTGGCGGCTGGGCGGATTCTTCAGCTATGGGGATAACTCCTTTGCCAGCACCGGCAGCAGCCTGAAGAACAAGGACTACCGGCTGGGCCTTTACGGCATACGGGAACAGGGTCCCCGGCAGACCTTCCTGTACTTTGATCTGGGCCAGCAGAACAACGACATGAAGCGTTATATCACCGCGGGAGGCAGCTATCAGGCGGACAGCAGCTACAAGAGCCGTACCATAGAGCTGGGCGGCCGCTACGCCTATGACCTGGACTACGGCCGGAACAAGGGCTGGCACTGCAAGCCCTACGGCGAGGCCCAGATCGTGCGCTACAATCAGGACAGCTACAGCGAAAGCGGCGCCGGCATCTGGAACCAGGGAGCAGACAGTGCCAGCAGCACCTACAGCGCGGCCACTGTGGGCCTGGGGCTGGAGAAAAAGACAAAGAACGATGAGATGGAAGTGCATCTTGGCTATAAGAGGGTATTTTCCGGCAATGATCCCACCTATCCGGTGCACTGGCTGGACGGCACCGACAGCGGCCACGTTGCCCGGGGCAGCGGGCTGGACAGGAACCTGCTGGTGCTGGGGCTGCACGCGGAGCAGAATCAGGAATCCGGCTGGCGCCTCTCCGGGGATGTGGAACTGGAAAAGGGTCACTCCCAAAGAAACATCCAGGCTTCGGTGATGCTGAAGAAGAGCTGGTAATCAAGGCCTTCCAGGCGGAATGGATGGCGGAGAATGAGGGAACGGAAAGTATGAATAAGCTGGCAGAAAACCCCCATTACCCTTTATAAGAAGTACAAGGTGATCTGGAGAAGGGCTGAGATAGGACAGGACAGGATAGAAACGAAAAGAGGCTGTATCCAAAGTTAAAGCTTTGGATACAGCCTTTTGCATTGTCGCGGTTTATGGACTGAAGGTCAGGATGGTCCGATTATAGCCGATTGTCGGTATGTATTGGAAATCACTGGCTACCTGCCGCACCAGCTGCAGCCCGAATTGGGGTTCGCTGGATTGCCTGGGCGTAGTGGTGTTGAAGCTGGTACAGTTGTCGCGGATGGACAGCCGGATGGATTCCCCCAGATGGAGCTGGAGTTCCAGCCGGGGATTTTTCTTTTGGGGATTATACTGCAGGACATTCAGGCCGATTTCCTCCAGGCACAGTCGTACACGGCCCTGGAGTTTCATGGAGAAGCCCTTTTTCATCAGGCAGGTTTCAATCTCATCCAGCTTTTCCATGAGCATAGCCCGGGTCAGCGGAAAATCAAAGAACAGGCTGTTTTCCAATAGGGAATCATCCAGCAGCAGCAAACCGGAGAGAGGCGGCTGGGAACGAAATGCTTTGCGGCGAGCCAGCCAGAGGCATATCAGACCGGACAGTGCCTCCGTAAGCACGAACCCCAGCCAGAGGCCATTCAGTCCGAAAAACCAAAAGCCCAGCAGGCTGATGGGAAGGAGCAGCAGGAATCCCTTGATGGTAAGGATATAGAAGGTCAGGCGGGGGAAGCCGATAAACTGATAATAGCTGCTGATAAGCTCTGTAAAGCACAGGAAGGGGAACACAAAGGCATAGATATGGATGGCTTCCAGGGACAGTGCCAGGACGGCTTCATCGTAGATGCCGAAGATGTGCAGGGCGCTGGCGGGCATGATTTCCAGCAGCAGCCAGAACAGCAGGCAGAATGTGATGCCGGTGGTGCGGCTGCAGAGCATGGTTTCCCGGATGCCCGGGATGTTCTTTTCTCCCAGATAGCTGCCGATCAGCGGCTGCATGGATTCCCGTATGCTGTCCAGAATGCCGATGAGCAGCGCCTGCACGTTCACGATGACCGAATAGACCACAACGGCGGCCATGCCGTAAAAGCCCATGAGGAAATTGTTGAAAATGAGTACAGCAGTCCCTTGATAGATATGCTTGAAGGTCAGGCCGCTGCCCATGCGGATGATATGGAGAAAATCCTTCGGCCGCGTATGGCGGGAAAACCGAAGGGTCGTATTTTTGAAAAAGAATACGGCGGTCAGCGGGATCAGGGATAACAGCACGCTGAGAATGGAGGAGAGCGGCGCACCGACGATTCCCCAGGAGGTATAGCCTACCAGGTAGATGTTCAGCAGGATATTGCAGATGATGAAAAATACATTGTCAGCAGCGGCCAGCTGGATATGGCCATCGTTGCGCACAAAAAAATCCAGGCTGATGAAAGCCGGCATCAGAATGAAAAATCCCAGGCTCATAAGGGTCACCCGGGTGGTGATGCCAAAAAGCTCAGGGCTGGCACCCAGCAGGGTGACCAGCGGGTCGATGAAGAGCCAGCCAATCAGCATGATGATGGTGCCGACAGCCATGGAGCCAATCACGGTGGCTGTGAAATACCGATGGGCCGCGTCAGTATCCCCGGCACCGACTTCCATGCTGAAGGCATTGCTGCCACCCATGGATACCATATCGATATAGGCCTGCAGCAGCAGGAGGAGCGGCATGGTGAGGGTGATGACGGACAGGGCCTCTTCCCCAAAAAAGGTGCCGGGGATGATGAAATCCAGGAAAAAGGACAGGGTATTCACAATCTGGATGATAAAGGTGGAAGTGAAAAGCTTAGTGTAAATCTCCTTTGTCATGGATGCATAACGCATAAGAGACGCTCCTTTTATTTTTCTGTTAACAGTATAGCACAGGGGGGTATAGAATAGAATATAATAAAAAAGGACTGTGATTTTTTGTTCTTACAGAAAGAATAAATTTAATATATTTTCCTAATATGCGATAAATAAAAGTAGAGGTAGTTTATGAGCATAAGGTTTAATGCATATAGGCAAAAAGTCTTGCATAATACTAAAAGCAGGACAAGACCGAAGGCGATTCTGCTGCAGATACGGGGAGATAAATGAAATGAAAAAGGTGATGAAGAAGGAAAAGGCTTTGACCAGTGCGATTTTAATTGCGCTGACTATGGGATTTATGCCTGCGGTGCAGGCAGGATCGTCCAGTACGGTTTCCAGCGGCGGACGGGATATCTTTTCCGTGTATTTCTTTGATCAGGGGGAAGGGGCTGCTGTTAAAAATCAGGTTGTGGGAATAAGCAGCTATACACTGTCTCCTTTCTTGAAAAATGGGATACTGCAGGCCGTTCAGTATTGGAGCGACATCCTGTCACCAGGGTTCAAGACCACAGCACCGGCACAGATATTTGTGAAAACCTATGGGGTTAACAGTGCGGATGCCTGTCAGCTCAGCTATGTGGATGGGGTCAAAACAACGCAGGAGCTGTGGACCCAGGCCTTGCAGCAGGGGATTCCCCTGTCCACGCTGGACCCGGCGACTGGGGACTATACGGGAAGGATAGCCTATGGCTCTGTCAATATGGGGCAGTACCTTGGCGCGGACCGGGCAACGGGGACAGAATATGGCTGGATGTATGATACGGACTCCATACTGCCTACCAATGAGCAATCCGGTGATGCGCAGGCGGTGTTCCGCCATGAACTGGGACATGCCTTTGGCATTGCGGTAAATAGGGATCTTTATTCAGCAGAACCGGATGAGGCGAAGAATTTTGTCATGACTTTTGATAAAGAGAATCTCAATGCCTGGACAGCGCATCTGGTGGATCAAAATGGCAATCCGGCCAAGGCTGGGATGACAATCCTGACATCAGAGGACTTTCGTCAGCTGCAGGCGAAGGATCCTGAGGAAAAGGCAGCGGATTATTTCATCATTGATAATACCAGCACAGGGGTCACAACGCCGAAGGCTGATATCCCTACGGCGGGAAAGGCGTATTTCAAGGGCAGCCATGTCAGCGAGGTGTTGGATGGAGCTGCCTTTGATGGGGTGGACGGACTGCCGGTGAACGGCTGGCAGCTGCTTAACGACGGACCATATTATATTCCTGAATTGAGTCATCTCACCACCTGCACCTTGATGAGCCATTCCCATTATCGGACATCATTGACCTTTGTGGAGACCGAACTGGCTGTGCTGCAGGACCTGGGCTATGTGTTTGACCGGAAAAAGTATTATGGGTATTCCCTTTATCGGGACAATGTGGTGATGACTAACCGGAATGGGTATTCCGAGCGGAATGCAGCGGGCACGGCCTATGAAAGCAATGTCTACAGTACCGTTCCCCTCGGCGTGGGCTTCCATGTGTATGGTTCCTATAATACCGTTACCCAGGCAGCGGATATCCTGACCCGGGGGTCAGGTTCAGTCGGCATTCGGGTGGAGGGAACGGACAACAGCCTGACGCTGGCAGCGGAAAACGCGGTCCATGCGGATGGTTATCGCGGCAGGGGTGTTCTTATTTCCTATGGGCGAAACCATGTCCTGAATCAATATGGTACAATCACGGCCCAGGGAGCTGGGGGCAATGGGGTACAGTTCGACTTTGGCTGTAATGCCTATGGATTGAATGATTATCGGGGATCGTACCTCCGCTATGCACGAACGGTCAATCATATCACCGGGAAGCTGGCCAGTGCGACAAATCTTTCCTTTGATTATCATGACGGGAACTTCCTGCTGGCAACGCCGGAGCTGGATGGACCACTGGTTTCCGCCTACAATCTCCAGGGCAGCGTAGCAGGCAATGACCATGCCATTTATATCGCTAAAAATGCTTTTGTAAAGGATATCAACATCTTGCCCGGTGCGGCTATCAGCGGAGCAATCACTTCGGATTGGAAAAAATTCACCGCAGAGGATGGCTATGCCGGGGTCATCGGCGATGGATCAGATGCGCTGCAGATACGCTATAAGGATAAGCTGTACGCCTATGATAAATACATTCCGGATCTGGTGACCCGGCTGAACTTCCGCACGGATATCGCCTATAGCGGCGACATCACTGGAGACGACAACCTGAAGCTCCAGGTGGATAGCGGTACCCTGGATTACAGCGGCAATGCCAATGTGGCATCGGTGCAGGTGGCCTCCGGGGCTGTTTTGGCAGGCGGTACCTATACCGTAAATGATATGACGGCAAAAATGGCCGAGGGATTTTCTGACAGCACCACGGGCCGGCTCATCAACCATGGCACCATCCGGCCTGCTGCCGCAGATATGACTATTCACGGCCGGCTGGTCAGCGATGGCAGCATCGGTCTGGTGTCCGCGGACGGGCAGCAGGCCCGGCGGATTGTGGTGGATGGGAGTGCGGCTGTCCAAGGGTCGAAGCTGGTCCGTACGGTGGGAAGCATCTATCTGCCGGATAAGGAGTACAACTTCCTGACCGCCAGCAGCGGCCTGACAGGAAACCTGACGAACACGGAGGGCAGTGCTTTTTCCGGTTTGCTCAGTATCAAGAAGCTGGCGACGACCGGCAGCAGCGGCACGGTGACCCTGGGACTGGCCAACAATACGGGCAGCCTCAATGAGAATCAGCAGTGGGCCTATGACAGCCTGGCTAATCTGCAGGCCAATACCCAGGGCGACAGCAGGAAACAGGCCCAACTGGGAATGCTGTTGAATGCCTCTCCGGAGGCAGCCAGTGCGGGGCTCTCCAGCGCGGCCCAGTCGGGAACAGCGGACGGCGCGGCCATGACCATGAGCAGTCTCACGGCCATGAAGGCCATCGGGGCCCGCACCATGTACCTGTCCTCGGCGGCCGGGATGGCAGGGGGTACCAGTCCGGCCCGGTCCGGGGAGAATGTCACCCAGGAATCCAGCCTCATTCCAGTGGATCTGGGACCCACCACCAGCGGCTGGCTGAAATTCAGCAAGAGCTGGGAGCGGTTGGGGGATAACGGCACAAATGGCCACGGCTTTGCCACCTCCTTCGGCTTTGACCGTTCCGCAGGCCATGGCTGGCGGCTGGGCGGATTCTTCAGCTATGGGGATAACTCCTTTGCCAGCACCGGCAGCAGCCTGAAGAACAAGGACTACCGGCTGGGCCTTTACGGCATACGGGAACAGGGTCCCCGGCAGACCTTCCTGTACTTTGATCTGGGCCAGCAGAACAACGACATGAAGCGTTATATCACCGCGGGAGGCAGCTATCAGGCGGACAGCAGCTACAAGAGCAAAACCATAGAGCTGGGCGGCCGCTACGCCTACGACATGGACTACGGCCGGAACAAGGGCTGGCACTGCAAGCCCTACGGCGAGGCCCAGATCGTGCGCTACAATCAGGACAGCTACAGCGAAAGCGGCGCCGGCATCTGGAACCAGGGAGCAGACAGTGCCAGCAGCACCTACAGCGCGGCCACTGTGGGCCTGGGACTGGAGAAAAAGACAAAGAACGATGAGATGGAAGTGCATCTTGGCTATAAGAGGGTATTTTCCGGCAATGATCCCACCTATCCGGTGCACTGGCTGGACGGCACCGACAGCGGCCACGTTGCCCGGGGCAGCGGGCTGGACAGGAATCTGCTGGTGCTGGGACTGCACGCGGAGCAGAACCAGGAATCCGGCTGGCGCCTCTCCGGGGATATTGAGCTGGAAAAGGGCCATTCCCAGCAGAATGTGCAGGCATCGGTGATGCTGAAGAAGATATGGTAAAGGGGAAAACTCTTTCCCTTGGCAGGATTATGGGGAAGGAAAAAAGAATACTATCGGTGGAAATATGAACAGTTTGTAAGGAGGACATCTTCTATGTATACACTTTCCAGCAATGAGTTCCAGGGCAAACGGCCCCAGATCGATGAGGAGGCCTTTGTTGCGCCCCAGGTATTCCTGTCCGGCGATGTGCGGGTGGGGAAATATTCCAGCCTCTGGCCCGGTGTGGTGGCCCGGGGAGACGTGAACTACATTTCTGTCGGGGAATGTTCCAATGTGCAGGATCTGGTCTGTCTGCATGTGGCGGATAATAACCCCTGCATCATTGGGGACTATGTGACCATCGGCCATGGGGCGGTGATCCATGGCTGTGAGATCGGCGATCACGTGCTCATCGGCATGAACGCTACGGTGCTCACCGGTTCCAAGATCGGCAGCGGCTCCATCATCGCCGCCGGCGCGCTGGTGCGGGAAAAGGACGTGATTCCTCCCAATTCCCTGGTAGTGGGCGTTCCAGGCAAGGTGGTACGCACGCAGGACCGTATCAAGAGCATCCATGCCCAGGCGGTCAAATACAAGACGGAATGGGCCGTTGGCTACGGTGTGAAACCGGATATAGCCGGCGAGATCTATCAGGGCGAGAAAATCATCTGATGAAAAAAGGTGGCTGCCAGGAAACTTTCCTGGCAGCCACCTTTTATTCTTCTTCCTCGGTGGGTTCGGCTGGTTTTTTGCTGAGTTTGTGGATGGCCTTTTTTCGCAGGCCGGTGCAGGGGGAGAATTCCTTGCTGTGGCCGGTGACCTTATAGGATACCAGGTCCTCCTTGTTCAAAAAGCGAAATTCCTCAATCTTTCCCAGGCTCTTGAGCTTGCCGATGACATTCAGCCGCAGGGACAGTCCATCCTTGGCATAGATACGCCGGGCACAGTCAGTGAGGGCCGCCTGCAGCCAGTCGTAGAAGCCCGCTGCTTCGACTGGACAATCCTTGGCGAAAAGCCGGATGGAAAAATCGCAGAGTCCGTTTACCTGCTGGACCTGCAGTCCCCGGCAGTGCTTCTGTATCTTGCTGATGGTCTCGTCGATACCGAGATCGGTGATATCCTGGGCATCCAGCGGATTCATATGCTGGTCTGTGATGATCAGCTCACCGGATAATATCAGCCGGCTATTGGCGATCACCATGGACAGGCCGTGCTTCAAAGATGAAATCATCTGCCATCAGCCTCTTTTCTGCAGCGGGGCGCCGCATTCCTTGCAGAACCCATCGGTGGCCTTTACCCGGGCACCGCACTGGGGACAGAAGGCGGGATGCTCCTCAGCTGCCGGTGGGGCCGGCGGAGTCAGTGGTGCAGTTGGGGCAGTTGGTGCAGTTGGGGCAGTTGGTGGGGCACTTGGAGCACTTGGCGCAGTAGTTGGGGCTGGACTGGCTGCCGGAGCGGCCTGGGGCAGCATGTTCGTGTCGGTGAGACTCTGGTGACAGAAGCGGCAGATGACAGCATCCTTGCGGATGGTTTCCCGGCAGTAGGGACAAACCTTGTACTCGACCTCGCTCAAGGCATCCGGGGCAGGTCCTGCCGCTAGCTGATTCTGCATATTCTGGAACTGCATCTGATTCATGCGCTCATCGGAAGTGACCCGGTCATGAAGCTGCTGATGTTCCATCTGCAGTTGGGTGATATCACTGCCGACCCGGTTGTCCTTCATCAGTGCCAATATGATACCGATGATGATCGGACTGAAAAAGAATGCCAGCAGTGCCCAGAGTATGGCGCTGCGGCCCTTGGTGTTCGCGTAATAGCCAATGCCGCCGCATAAAAATAACCAAAATAATACTTCCATGATTGATAGATTCCCCCTTGATTTTTATACTATGTATATTCTTCTGCATGAATCGCCGCTATTCCTGCCCGTAATTTTTATCAGCATAACCAAGTTCATTCCAGCAGGGGCAGCTTGAGATCATCCAGCAGCTCGTTGGTGTCCACTACGGATAGGCCATGCTGGAGCGCATAGATTACGATGCTGTCTCCCCGGTCCCGCGGGTAGAGCAGGCCAACCTGACCGTAGCGCAGCAGGTGCTGTGTCTGTTCAAGATCCAGCCTGAGAGCCAGAGCGATGGCCAGGAGCTTGGGGCGGGAGGGGGCTGGTTTTATCCCGGAAATGATCTGATAAAGATAGTTGCGGTTCAGCCCGGTGGTGGGCACAAGTACAGCCGTTTTCAAGTGTTTTTGCCGCAGCAGTGCCTGAAGATAAGCTGCGGCGGAAGGGTAGGACAGATCCGCTTTATTGTTTTGCAGGAACAGCTGTATCTCGTCGCTCTGGGTGATTTCATTGAGCAGCTGGTCTGTGGACTTTTCTTTTGGCATAGCCATTCCATCTCCTTTTGTGCTATGCTAATCATACGGAATTTGTGAAGAAAATACAAGGGAGCTCAGGGATGGAAGCAAAAAAATATATCGATACTGTATTTGAAAAATTGCGGCTGCTCCATGAGAGCGCCAAAACGAAGCTTTGGCTGGTGATGGATCAGCAGCAGCATATCTATGTGCTGAAGGAGATTGCCAGAACCGGGCTTCCCTATGGACAGCTGGCGGAGCTTTCTCCGGCGGGACTGCCCAGGCTTCGGTATGTCTGTGAGCAGCAGGGCTTTACCTATGTGGTGGAGGAGTATCTGCAGGGGCGCAGCCTGGATCAGGTCCTGGCGGAGGATGGGCATCTGCCGGAGGGGCAGGTAAAATACATGGCACTGGAGCTCTGCCGCTGCCTGGCCTTTTTGCACGGGCATCACATCATCCATCGTGATATCAAGCCATCCAATCTTTTTCTGACGGAAAATCAACAGCTGAAGCTGCTGGACTTTGATGCGGCCAGAATATGCAAGGACAATCAGCAGGCGGATACGGTGTGCCTGGGGACGAAGGGCTTTGCGGCGCCGGAGCAGTATGGCTGCCAGCCAACGGATGGCCGCAGCGACATCTATTCCCTGGGGGTCACTCTGCGGGTGCTGCTGGGAGAAGGGTATGAAGGGGCGCTCAGCAGCATACTGGACCGGTGCACGGAATTCGATGCAAAACGGCGCTTTCAACGAGTGGAGGACTTGGCTGCGGCGCTGCAGGCGGCAGGGGAAGAAGCCGCGCTGCCGGCCGGGAGAACAGCGCCGGAAAGGACCAGGGCCCCGCGGCTGGAGACGCCGGCTCCGGTGTCACTGCCGGGCCGGCTGTCCATCTGCTATCATGTATATCATTCCCGGTGGTTCTTTCTGCTGCTGGGCTTGGTGCTGCAGGGATTTGCAGCTGCGGACTGGCAGGGGTGGCGTACCCCTGGAGCAGTGCTGCTGCATGGGGTGCTGGCTGCGGGAATCAGCGGTATTTATCTATGGCGGCAGCATAGGGGCCTCAGCCGTTATCTGCAGGTGTCGGGGAGCGTTCCGGAGCCAAAGACCATAAGGCTTTGGCGCAAGGGCGTTTGGGCAGTCGGCTATTACTGCTTGTGGTTTTTTGCCTCCGTGGCCCTTGTGGGGGGACTGGGAATCAGCTACAGCCAGCCCTGGGAGAAGGCCATCTGCTGGCTGGCAGCCATCGCTGCTCCGCCCTGTCTGACTTATATGACCCTGCAGTGGAAGCTGCGGAATTGAATGTTTTATGGGAGGCTGTCGCACGTTACATCATATTTTATAAGTATACAATACCGCACCCCATGTCCGCCCTTTGAAGGGCGGGGGACCATGCGCAGCATGGTGGTGGGATGCATTGACTGTATATTTATAGAGTAGATGTCCTTCGTGCGACAGCCTCTTTTTTTTGTGTGTGTGCTGACAGCATACCAAACCCGGAATAATACTGCGTATAATCATACCTATAGAGCTATTTTATGCAGTCAAGGTATGAAAATATGATATGAGCGTTTGCCTCTGCAGGGAAAAAGTTTCCTTATTCTTGCAATTAAAGGATATATTCTTGAAACCATGCGGGGATGGGGATGGCCTATAATTATAATAGGACTTTTATGAAGGGATTTATTATGGGTAGGAATTGTATGATAAATAGCGAAAAGGATGTTCGCTCCTATGATATGGAGGAAATCAAAAAGATCGGCCAGCGGATTGCTTTTTATCGGAAGCAGCGGAAAATGACACAAAAGGTATTGGCGGAAAAGGCCAATATCAGTAAAAGCTATTTGAGCAAAATTGAGTCCACGGGTACCGACGTGACTTTTTCATTGCTGCTGCTGTATCAGCTGGCGCAGGCACTGGGACTGGAACCCTGCCAGCTGCTGATGCCGGTCAATGAAGAATATCTGCTTGGACATCAGCGGAAAAATTTAAAATAATGGAGTGGTTCAGATGGAAGGAACGATGTCGTTTGAGAAGCAATTAGCGGATCTGTTCCGCGCCCGGTTTCCCATGGTGTATATCCCTACCTGGGAAGAAGAACGGGCCGTGGATGCCATTCGCCGGCTGGCCAGGGATGAATCCTTGATCAAGACCGGCCGGGATGTCTTTGTATGGCGGGTGACCACGGGAATCGTCGCAGATGATAAGGAAAAGGCAGCCAAGGATACAGCGGATCCTTTGAAGGCCCTGGATTTTATCCAGAAGTATGATAAACCTGCGCTGCTGGTCCTTTTGGATGCCCATGTTTATTTTGAAGGCCGGATGGCTGATAACCGGGTTGTACGGAAGATCCGGGATACGGTGGGCCTGCTGAAGGGAGGCTTTGTTCCCAAGAATGTGGTGCTGCTGTCGTCCCGGCTGGTGCTGCCCAATGAGCTGCAGAAAGATGTGACCATTGTAGATTTTGATCTTCCTGATTATCATGATATCAAGAAAAGTCTGGTGGAGATCATCAATGCGAACCGGAGCAATGGAAAAATACAATTCAAGCTGGATGATACGGGCATAGAAAATCTGGCAAAATCCGCGCAGGGCCTGACCCTGCAGGAAGCCGAAAATGCTTTTGCCCGGGCGATGGTGGAGCGTGGCTGCCTGGATAATGACAGCATCGACATCATTGTAGAGGAAAAGCGGCAGATCATAAAAAAGACGGGGGTGTTGGAATATATCAAAAGTGATTTGAATCTGGAGGATGTGGGAGGACTGGGAAACCTGAAGAAATGGCTGAGAAAGCGCAATCAATCCTGGCAGAGCGAGGCCGCAGAATATAATCTGCCCGCGCCCAAGGGGGTGCTGATCACCGGCGTCCCCGGCTGCGGGAAAAGCCTCATAGCCAAGGCTATCAGTGCATTTTGGAAACTGCCTCTTTTGCGGATGGATATCGGGCGGATATTCAGCGGCATCGTGGGCAGCAGCGAGGAGAATATGCGCAATGCTATCAAAACCGCTGAGGCTGTAGCTCCCAGTATTCTGTGGATCGACGAGATCGAGAAGGGCTTCAGCGGGGTGGGCGGCAGCAATGACAGCGGTACCTCTACACGGGTATTTGGAACCTTTTTGACCTGGATGCAGGAAAAAAAGCATTCTGTATTTGTGGTGGCAACTGCAAATAATATTCATGCGCTGCCCTCTGAGATGATGCGCAAAGGAAGATTCGATGAGATTTTCTTTGTGGATTTGCCTACGCTGGAGGAGCGTAAAGCCATTTTCAATGTCCATTTGAAAAAACGTATTAATAACGACAAGGTTCGCGGCTCCTTTTCCTGGGAGGGAGAGATTATCGATGAATTGGCGCAGGAAACCGAAGGTTTTGTGGGCGCTGAAATCGAGAATGTGGTGGTGGCAGCTATTTTTGAAGCCTTTTCAGAAAAGCGTTCTGTCCAGCGGGAAGACTTCCAGAAGGCCATTGCCAATACGGTACCTTTAGCGGTGACCCAGGCTGAGCAGATCAAGGGCATCCGGGAATGGGCTAATGTGCGGGCTGTAGCGGCTACAGCCCAGGAGGACCGGCGGGATTATGTACAGGAGGACCAGCAGGCGGCTGACCCATCGGCCAGGCTGAAAAGGGAAAGCGGGGATGTCTTTCAGCAGCGCGGCGGGCGAACCATAGATTTTTGAAATGAGGGATAGGCATGTCAATCAGTATCGCGGTGCTGCCGCTGGCTATTGCGGCAATGCCGGTTTTTGGCGTAATGCGTCTCACCATGGGCAAGGAGAAGTTTGATGCCTGGATGGACGCAGATATCGTGCATTTTTACACGAATTTTCGCAATCAGAATGAGTTGATCGTTGCGGTGAAGAAAGCCGGTTATGATGCCAGTGAATGGGGAAAAAACAGCATCAAGACCCATATTGATAAAGAGTTTTGGTTTTTCTGGGAAATCCATAAAAACAGCTGGACCATGCGAATCAATAAAAACGCTGATCGGGTAAAAATCAAGAATTTTATGCGGCAGATGGAAGAGCGGAACCAGCGGCAGATCTTTATTCCAGCAGCGGGAAGTCCGTCACCGGCAAAGGCGGCGGCAAAGGCTGCGCCTCAGCCCCAGCGGATCATGCCGGAAATCGAGGCCGCGCTGCCCACCATCTACACGGATCAGGTCTTGCTGGTCAAAACCCTGCGGCAATATGGCATAAAGGACATCCAGGCGCCCCAGGATACGGTGCTTTGCAGTATCCAGGGATATGAACTCAGATTCTATCGCGATGCGGAAGAGCGGCCCTACCAGCTGGCAGTCAAGTCACGCAATGATCTGCGGCAGCTATATGCGCAGCTCAACAGTCTGAATGAAGGCTATCAAAGCAATGTTCAGGAGCAGGTCTATGTCAATGTCAAGAAAAAGCTGGAAGACAAGCAGGCCGTTATTGAGAACGAGGAGATTCTGGAGGACAATTCCATCCTGCTGACGGTCAATATCTGAAATGAGGCGATGCACTGATGAAGAAATTTTTGTGGAAACTGGGCTGGGGATTTTTGTATTATATAGCCATCATGATCGGAGGCGGTATAGCTATCGGAATTGTCAGTCCTGTCTGGTCTGTGGGAGGAACGCCGGTGGCAGCTCTTTTGGTATTGGCCTACACGATTCTTCCGTTTTATGGAGCCTATCGCCTGGTCAAACGGCGAGCCATCAAAAAGCATATCGATTCTCCTGAACCGGCGAAGCAGGAGCCTGTCAAAATGGCTGCTGGCAGCCCGGCAGCGGAGCCGATTGCTATGAAGACGCCAGTGCAGGCGGCAGAAAAGGCGGCAAAACCCCAGCCCGCAGAAAAGTCAGAACAAACAGCATCAGCCGCTTCGGCAGCGAAGCCTGTCATCGATATAAAGCCCAGAGTGCAAGTACCTGCGCAGGAGGCGATTCCTTCAGTACCAAGGCAAAAGGCACCCGTTCAGGCGGCCGCCGAAAGGCCGCCTGAGAAACCGCCGGCAGCGCAGCCCCGGCCCATCCAACAGCAGCCCGAGGAAAGCAGGATTCTGCTGGATTTGAATGCAGCCAGCCAGGCGGAACTGGAGCAGATTCCGGGAATTAACATGATTGTGGCAAAAAAGCTGATCGGATTGCGGCAGCAGGGAGAATTTTCCTCCGTGGAGCAGGCTATCCAGCGGCTTCGCCTGCCGGAGCAGACTGCCAATGAGGTGCGCAGTCGCTGCTGTGTGACAAGTACGCAGCGGGTCATCGATTTCTAAGGAGGCAGGGAACGGATGAAGACCAGGATAAAGATCAATCAGGCTGAACTGGAGGAGCTTTTGCTGCTCCCCGGAATCAATCTCATGGAAGCGCAGCGTATTGTGAACCAGCGTGAGCGTATCGGCGGCTTCACTACCAGGGATGAATTCATGGATTTTTTGCCAGCTCTGGGTGTGCAGCCCCATGATTATATTGCAATTCAGGATTTGGCGGAGATTGAGCCCTTAATTTCTGAAAATGCCCGGGTAATCGATTTTTAAGGGGGGAGTATAAATGGCCAGGATGAGCATACGGATTTTCCCGGATGGCAAAGTGCAGGGGGATATACAGGGTCTGCAGGGGAAAAAATGCACGAACTACATCAAGATCATCGAAGCACTGGTGAATGGGCAGACCCTCTCATCTGAATATACAGATGAGTTTTATGAACAAGAGATGGTACAGCAAAGAGCGGGGCTGGAGGATGACCTCGCCTTGCGGGTGGATGATCATGGCTGAGAACCTGCTGCGGATATATCAGTTTTTGCCTGTAACCCGGGTGGAAGGGCCGGGAATCCGGGCCGGGGTGTGGGTACAAGGATGTCCTATCCACTGTGATGGGTGCGCAGTTCCTCAGACCTGGGATTTTTCCGGAGGAACCTTGATGGAGGCTGAGGCTTTGGCGGAAAGGATTCTGGCGGTGCCGGAGTTGGAAGGCGTGACCTTTGCTGGTGGAGAGCCCTTTGCACAGGCAGCCTCCCTGGCGGTTTTAGGGGGCATACTCCAACAGCACCATAAATCAGTGATTACCTTTACAGGCTATACCTTACGGTATTTAGAGGAGGCTGCGGCGGGCTGTCAGCGACTGCTGGAAGTGACGGATTTATTGATTGCCGGGCCCTACGATAAACGGTATAATAGTGATAAAATGTATCTGGCTGGTTCAGAAAATCAGCAGTACCATTTTCTGACGTCCCGGTATGCTTATCTGCAGGCTGAAATCCATCAGCGGCCCAATAAGATAGAGATCCATATTCTGCCGGATGGCAGGACCATTGTCAATGGCATGATGCCTGGGGCGGAGTTTTACAAGCTTTTGCAGCTATAGGAGAAAGTATATGACAAATTCATGGAGGAGGTCTTTATTATGAAAAGGAATTTGCTGGCTGTTTCGATTTTATTCAGTACCGCAGTATTTTTACTCAGTACGATGGGGGCGGCCTTTGCCGGTTCACGTCCGGCAGTCATGAGCGGACATAATGGCTATTCTCAGCAGGAAATGTACCGGGCGGTATACGGTTTGGTCAGTGGTGAGCATCTTTGGTGGTGTGATAATGGCGCACTGGGAAATAGGAAATATCATTTCGATTCCCTGGGTGGCGGTATCGGCTATGTGGAATATGTTATTCCCAGTAAGATGAAGGCTCTTTTCAGGCAGAGCACCCAGGCCGGAACCTATTATTTACATCGGGAGGCCGATGGATGCATATATCTGGATGCATTGGATAAGAATGGAAAAATGTTAGTACAGTATATGCGCGTAAGATGATTCTCGCTTTTAGAAGAATTCTATTGCCGTAAAAAAATGGCACGAAGGGCTGTCCTGAATGGAAGGCCTTTCGTGCCATTTCTATGCGGTTGAATTTCCTTAAATACATCGCTCAGTAGTCGCCTTCGCTGCCGCCGCCGCCGCTGGAGCCGCCGCCGAAACCGCCGCCGCTGCCGCCGCCACCGAACCAGCTGTCGTTGTCATGGCGATGATGATGGCGATGGCCGCCGCTGGAGGAACTGCCGGGAGATTCATTCCCCAGGGTCTGCGGTTTTATCATGATCCAGACAAACAAAATGACGATGAGGGCGATGAAAATACCAAAGCCTACCTTGAAGTAGATGCCATAGTCGTCCCAAAAGCCATTCCATTCGGCCCAGAAGGCCGCGTTGCCGGCATCAATCCTGGCCTGGCGGAATTCCTCGCCCATGGCGGTGTCCAGGGATACATTGTATTCCTTCTGTACCGCCTCAACCAGGGCATCATAGCCCTTCAAAACCCCTTCATCGTAGTCGTTCTTATGCAGGGCTGGCACAATCTGCTCATCCCGGATCTGGCCCGTCAGGCCATCGGGCAGGGCGCCTTCCAGGCCGTAGCCGACCTCGATGCGCATCTTCCGCGGATCCTGGGAGATCAGCAGCAGCACGCCGTTGTTCAAGGTCTTGTCGCCGATGCCCCAACTGCGGAACAGCTCATTGGCATATTCTGAAATGGGCCGGTCATCCAGTGTCGGAACGGTCACTACCACTACCTGGGCTTTGGTTTTTTCATCCAGTTCCCTGCCCAGTTCAAGGATATGTGCCTTCGTGCTGTCCCGCAGCAGTTTTGCATTATCCTGTACATAGATATCTGTTGTCGGTTTTTCCGGTATGGCCGCTGCGGCTGTTCCCAGCAGAAAGCAGAATAGCAGCAGGACCAGTGCGGTCACTTTTGGCATCCGCATGTTGAAGCCCCCTTTTTCCTATGTTTAGTTTAGCACGATAAAGGAATTTTGGAAATAAAAAATGGGCCGCTGTATCGGCCCATTTTTGAGAATTTGCGCAGAAAAGGTCTAAAGTACTAAAAATCGCTTACTGCGGATCATCATCCGTGTGGCCGCTGAGGTAGGGATCGTTGCCGAGCTGGCGCTGGCCCATCATGGTGGTCACGGTATCCCGATCAAAGGCATAGGCCGGAGAGGAAAAATCCTGGCCGGGCTCGTAATGGTTCGAGGGGGCTTGCAGCAGGCCGGAAATCGTATCATAGACCATGTCGTTGGTAAAGAACTGCTGTTCATGGTCTTTCAGGGCCTGGGCCTGCACCGGGAAGGCCCGGCGGTAGTCCGGGGAAACATACACGAACATGGGGATCCGCACCATATCGTATTTGAAGACATCCGGGTTGTGGGAAATATTGGCATCCTCGCCATGGTCGGAGAAATAAAGCATGGCCTGCAGGTGCAGGTTTTCCCGGGCGTACTGGTAGATCTGGGAAAGCACGTAATCCGTATACAGGGTGCTGTTGGCGTAGGCGTTCTCCGAGGTGGCGGCGCCCTCCGTGCTCCATTTTTCAAAGGTGCCCGGATAGCGGTTGTAGTAGTAGATATGGCTGCCCATGATATGCAGTACGATGAAGTTGTTCCTAGTGGGATCCACTTCCTTCAGCAGGGGCAGCAGGGATTCATCGTACTGGTCACTGAGCTCGTAAGAGCTGTTGGTCCACTGGGCGTGATCCGCGGTCTGGGCCACCAGCGTGATGGCGCTGTCATCCTGGCCGTAGGTTCCCTGGTTGCTGAACCAGTAGGTTTCGTATCCCGCCTTTTTCGCGATGTCCAGTATGGAGACGGACTCAAAGAACTGCTTGTCATTGTATTGGCTGGATTCCGTGAGGGCATGCTCCAGTACGGGAACTGTCTGGGTCCAGCAGGAATAGGCATTTCGGAAAACGGTGAAATCCGGGCTGTTCATGCATTGCTGCAGCCAGGGGGTATTGTCGTAGGGGACGGAAGGGGTATAGGCCTTCATGTAATTGCGGGAAGCGGATTCACCGATGACCATGATGACTGTGCCCGGGCATTTTTGGGGCAGGGTGGCTTCGGAGGTCAGCCGGATATCCGCGAAATGAGCGTTGTGGTTTGTGCTGTAGAGCCTGGTCTGCTGGACATGGGTCATCACGTCCTGCCAGTTGGTGATGATGGAGGATTCAGGCAGCAGGATAAAGGGAACATAAATGCCCATCAGCAGGGAAAGGGCAGCCAGGATACCCCGGCTTTTGGCGGTCATGGGATGGGGCTGCTGCCGGGCGGCCCGCAGATTGCCCCGCCAGAGAAGCCAGCCCAGTGCCGCCAGCGCGGCCAGGATGGCGATGGCATTGCCAGTGCCGATATTGAATTGGATGAAATTGATGCTTTCATGGAAATTGGTGAGGTAGAGGGCCATGAGAGAAGGCGGGGTCAGGCAGTGCTGGAAAATGGCATAGTAGATGAACTGGATGAAGGGAATCACCAAGCAGAGGAAATCCAGCAGGGCAAATATCCCTGCCAGCAGCCTTGGCTGCCGGATATAGCTGTACAGCAGCGCGTACAGGGAGGTAAGAAGCAGGAAAAGCCCGGTGCCCAGCAGAAAGTCAATGCGGATCTTGGAGATATACCAGCAGCTGTCATAGGTCCAGGCATAGAGCAGGGGAAAGGCCACACACCAGGAAAGACCGGCGAAAAGCGGCGGAAGGCTGCCGGGGGAGAACATGTTCCGCCCTGCGGCGCCCTGGGCCAGACAGAGTGCCAGAATGGCCGGCAGGGCATAGGGCAGGTAATTCTGAGGACACATATCTTCTCCAATGTTGATGTAGAAGATGTTTATGAGAACATAATAGGCAGCGGCGGACAGCAGGAAAAGCATATTCCGGCGGTTGAAAACAGATGTGGCAGCAAACATGGCAGTTCTTCTTTCCTTTAGCATTTACATAAAAAGTTCCCCGTCTGCCTCTACAGGCGGGGCGTTGAACAACGAACAACCCTATCTTATCACAACCGCCGGGGGCAGGGCAATAGAGGAGCCTGCTTCAACGGGAATCCGCTTTCTGGAATACCTGGCGCAGAGTCTTTTTCACTGTAGCCGGGTCCACCGGCTTGCTGATATGGGCATCCATGCCGGCATCCAGGGATTTTTGGATATCCTCGGAAAAGGCGTTGGCGGTCATGGCCACAATGGGAATGGTCCTGGCATCCGGATGATCGGAACTGCGGATGGCCCGGGTAGCCGCGTAGCCATCCATGAGGGGCATCATGATGTCCATGAGGATCAGGTCGATGCTGCCCGGGGCGGCGGTGCAGAAGCGCTGCAGCGCCTCCTGGCCGTTTTCCGCGCGTTCCACCACAGCGCCGGCTGCCTGCAGCAGATATTCTATCACCTCATAATTGATGGCCTGATCCTCGGCAACGAGGATATGTCTGCCGGCTAGATACTGCTCATTCCGGGGAGCGGGCGCTTTCGGTCCGCTGGCTTTGGCGGCAATCTCCAAGGGAATCACGGCGGTGAAGGTGGAGCCATGGCCCTTTTCGCTCACCAGGCTGAGGGTACCGTTCATGGCGGTCACGATATTGCGGACGATGGCCAGTCCCAGGCCGGTGCCCTCCACCGGATTGATGGGAGAGCGGACTTCGCGTACAAAGGGCTCAAAAATGGTCTGCTGACATTCAGTGTCGATGCCGATGCCGGTGTCGGTACAGGCGATTTCCAGCAGAATCGAGTGGGCATCCGAGGCCGGTTTTTCCCGGATGGTCAGCTGGATACTTCCATCCAGAGGCGTGTATTTGATGGCGTTGCTCAAAAAATTCAGCAGGATCTGTTTGATGCGGGGCATATCGCCAATCAGGTATTCTTCCGTCACGGTGCCGGTTTCCAGGGTAAAGTGCTGCCGTTTCTGCTGCAGCAGCGGCCAGATGATTTTCTTCACCTCTGTCAGCAGGTCTGGGAGGCTGAATTCTTTTTGCGTCAGGAGCATTTTCTGGTGCTCTATTTTGGAAATGTCCAGCACATCATTGATCAGCGAGAGCAGGTGCAGGGAGGATGCCTTGACTATCTGCAGGTAATCCAGCGCCTGCTTTTTTTCATCGATGGTATCGATGGCCATATTCGTCATTCCTACAATAGCATTCAGCGGGGTCCGCATATCGTGGGACATGTTGGCCAGAAAATCAGATTTTGCCCGATTGGCATGTTCCGCTTCCTTTTTGGCCTGGGCCAGCACAAGATTTTGCTGGCGGCGCTGGCTGGAGGTGACAGCCATGAAGATCAGCAGGCTCAGCAGTATGGCGAAGAGGCCAATGGCCGCAGCCGTCTGGGTGGGATAGTGCTTCAGCAGCATCTGGGGTGAGAGTGGTTCTGCGATGGCAGCATCCCGGCTCAGGATATCCTGCAGCTCGTTTTTGGAGATCCGCTGCAGGGATTTGGACAGAATGCCGAACAGGGCCGGATTGGAGTCCTTGGTGACCCCTAGGGCAATACCCTGGGTGATGGCGTCCACCGGCTGGTAACTGAAAGCATCAAAAGAGCTCAGGGTGCGGAAATAGCTGGCCTGGTAGTAATTCAGGAAGGTGCAGTCTGCGGTCCCTTGGGCAACCGCGTCCATGCATTCGTTGAAGGTGGAGAATTCCACCGGAAGGAGATATGGATAGGCGCGGGCAATCTCACTTGTCAGGTAGATGTCCTTCACTACTGCCACAGTCTGGGGGTGCACGTCAGCATTTTTTGTCACCCGCAGGATGGAACCGGAGACATAGGGCTGGGTCGTATCCAGTTCATGGGTATAGGCCCAAAGATGGTCATAGCTCACGGCCATGACGGCATCCGCGGATTCTTCGTCCAGCTGATCATAGATGGCTTCGGTGGAGGAGGTTTCGATGAACCGGAAGCGGATGCCGGTGTCCGCACCGATGGCCCGGATCACATCCGGCGTGATGCCGGCGGCTTCGCCGTTTTTCTCGTATTCAAAGGGTGCCCAATCCTTTTCATAATAGACCTTCACCACCGGCTGAGCAGCCAGGTAGGCCTGTTCCTGCAGGGTGTAGCGTTCATCCTGTGTCTGGGTGCTGCCAAAGATCTTCTGGTAGATATAGGCATTGAAGTCCGGATTATACAGGAGCAGCTGTGCCATGGCCTTGTCCAGCTCATGTTTCAGCGCGGGTGTCTTTTTTGATGTGGCAATATACACCGGTGAGGGAGAACATTTGCACAGAACCACAAAACCGGCAGGGATTTCCACATAGCTGGTCTGCACAATGGCGTCGATTTCACCGGTCTGCAGGGCATGGTACATTTCCCGGTTGCTGTGGTAGGTGCGGCCCTGGATGGTGAAGCCCATGGCCTGGCCGTAATCCATGAGGTCGCCCAATATGGTGCCGCCTTCCTCGTAGCCTACCCGCAGACCGTTGAAAGCCGGATAATCATTGTAGGTCAGCTGGGAATCCACTGGAGCAATCAGATAGCACATTTCCATGCCCATGGCTTCCTTGGAAAAATCCAGATAGGGCAGCCGTTCCGTTGTTTTTGTGACATCCAGCAGGAGATCCAGTTCGCCTTTTTCCGTCATTTCCAGGCACTGCTTCCAGGGAGCATCGACGTAGGTGAATTCCCAATTGGAATACTCGGCGATGGCCTGAAGATACTGCTTGTCAAAAATGGTGTTTTTGCTGTCGGAGCGGCCGTCAGCGGATGGCTCATGCTCGGGCAGTCCGACCCGAACCGTCCGATGGGCCGGCAGTCCCTCGTCGGCACTGGAGCACAGGGGAAAAGTGGACAGAAAACATATGACGGCCAGGAGCAGGGCAGCTCGCTGTATAAAATGCTTCCTACGCATAAATCACCCATTCCTTCCTGTTCATGAAAACAGAAAATTCTTATCTTTATAGTACTACATGGACACCGGAAGCACAAATAAAATTTCTATTAAGAGCATAGGCTGGGGACCTCATGCAAGGGCGGAATTTTTGTTTTCAAAAAAACCAAAAATTATTGTAACATATTGGATGGGCCGGCGTATAAAGGGCAGAAAACAAAATACATACATAAATAAAATAAAGGAAGTGCATTAAAATGACAAGCGAGAAAATGACGAAGGAAGAAATGCTGCAGAAGGTATATGCCAGGCTGGATGAAATGGCTGCAGATTCCGTACTGAATGAGAAGCTGGAAGCAGCTGAAAGCGGCGAAGAGGTTTTCCAGGCTGTACAGTCCTGTGGCTATATGACGAAGCTGAGCCAGGAGGAGTTCGATCAGCTGATGAAAGCCGGGCTTTCACTGGTAATCCATCATGGAAAGCCCAGCGAGGAGCTCACTGAGGAAGAATTGGAAATGGTCGCCGGGGGCTTTGGCTGGTTCAGTCTTTTCAAGGATATTGCCATGACAGCCTTCAGCACGGCAATCGGCTTCTGCGCCGGAGGCCCGGCAGGGGCCGTCGCCGGACTGGTTAAGGGAATCGTCACCAGTGTCATAGGCGAGACGGTGACAGCTGTTACCGGCAGCATGGGTGGCGGCGCTGCAGTCGGCGGTGGAATTAAGCTGGGATGGGATATCGGTGGTTTGCTGATGAAGCTGGCGTAATGGATAATCTTTAAGTAAGAAGGGAAGTACTCTGCCGGATAATGAATTTTCTTATGCGGCAGAGTACTTTTTATCGTGGGGGGACTGGCAGTGCAGCCTGATTTTAGTTGTAAAGTGTATTGGATTCTATTAAAATAGGAACAGGCAATATTCAGAGGCCGATTCTTGTTTCGCCAGGTGGGATTGCCGCGCTTTTTAGATGGTGCAAGGGCCAGGTGGTTCCTGTCCACAGAAAAAGGAGATGCTTATAGTGTTGAAAAAATATTTTTGGCTGGTCTTTGCTTTCCTGCTGGGGCTGACGGTCTGGCTGCCCTGTGGGCAGGCGGGAGCGGCCCGGGCGCGGCAGGATTATGCGCCGGTGCTCATGTACCATGATATCAAGGCTTTTCCCTTGAACAGCTTTGATGTGACCGAGAGGGACTTCAAAAAGCAGCTGGACTGGCTGCAGGAAAATCATTACCGGACCCTGTCCATGGACGAATATATCGATATCCTGGACAGCGGCAAGCCTTTTCCGGAAAAATCCGTGCTGATCACCTTTGATGACGGCTATGACGGTGTATATACCCGGGCGATGCCGGCATTGATCCAGCATAATATGAAGGCCACCTTTTTCATCGTGAAAAAGGGCTTCAATATAAAGCTGGTGGGATATCCCTGCCTGAGCCGGCGGGAAGTGGCGGAGATGGCGCAAAATCCTCTTTTTACCATTGGGTCACACACGCTCACTCACCCGGATCTTACCAAGCTGAGTGCTGAGGAACTGCAGAAAGAACTGCAGGGCTCCAAGGCCCTTGTGGAAAAAATAACGGGCAAGGCCTGCCGGGCACTGGCTTACCCCTATGGTTTCTCAGATCCGAAGTCCCGGGCTGCTGCGCAGGCAGCGGGCTATAAGGCCGCCTTCTCCATTGCCTGTGCGGATCCGCAGGGCTCAGATACCCGGTATACGATTCCCCGTATTTATATGGGCATGGAGCTGGGCGAAAATGATAATGCATTGTTCAAGAAATATCTGAAGGAATATTCCCAGATGCCGGCGGAGGCTTTCGCCGAGCGCTATGGCGCGGTGAAATACTGATGGCTGGGAATTGAAGAAACACAAAAAGGGCAGGCATCCTCGGATGCCTGCCTTTTCTATACTTATGTCATTGGGAACGGGAGTCTCAGCCCTTGCTGCTGGGAACCATGTCCTCAGCGGTGAGGGTTCCTTCCTTGGCCCGCTCGGAAAATTCTGCTGTAGCGGTGAACAGTACATCACTGGAACTGTTCAGGGCTGTCTCGCAGGAATCCTGCAGCACGCCGATGATGAAACCGACACCCACTACCTGCATGGCGATATCATTGCTGATGCCAAAGGAGGCACAGGCCACTGGAATCAGGAGCAGGGAGCCGCCGGCAACACCGGAAGCGCCGCAGGCGCCCACCGTGGACACGATGCAGAGCAGCAAGGCTGTGGGCAGATCGACGTTAATGCCCAGGGTATGGGCTGCGGCCAGGGACAGCACCGCAATGGTGATGGCCGCACCGCTCATATTGACCGTTGCGCCCAGCGGAATGGAAATGGAAAAGGTATCCTCGTTGAGGCCCAGACGTTCACAAAGGGAAAGGTTCACCGGGATGTTGGCCGCAGAGCTGCGGGTAAAGAAGGCATACAGACCGCTCTCTTTCAGGGTTGTCCATACCAGCGGATAAGGATTGCGGTGTATGTTCAGATACACGATGATGGGGTTCATGATCAGGGCTACGGAGAAGAAAGCTCCCAGCAGGACAGCCAGCAGCTGCACATAGCCCAGCAGTGCTCCCAGACCGCTTTGACCGATGGCGTTGGCTACCAGGCCCATGATGCCGAAGGGGGCAAAACGGATGACCCATTCTACCAGCTTTGTGACCATCTTAGCCACATCATTCAGCATGACCTTCGTGCTGTCTGATGCGGAATGAAGCGCGATGCCGGCCAGCACTGCCCAGGAAAGTATCCCGATGTAGTTGGCGGTGACTAAAGCGTTCAGCGGATTGTCCACTACGCTCAGAATCAGATTGTGCAGCACCTCGATGATGCCGCTGGGCGGAGCCAGCTTTGCGTCAGCCACCTGCAGCTGCAGGGTCGTGGGGAAAGCAAAGGAAAAACCGACAGCTACCACAGAGGCCAGGAAGGTTGCCAGTATGTACAGCTTCACGATGGGCTTCATCGATGCGCTGGCATCGGCATTTTTCTGGGCCATGGCATTCATGACCAGCACAAATACCAGGATAGGGGCTACGCCCTTCAGGGCACGCACGAACAGATCCCCCAGGATTGCTACTGCAGGCACTGCGGCCGGAGCTGTTACAGCGATGATGATACCCACCACCAGGCCGACAGCAATCAGCTTGATTAAAGCCGTTTCTTGATATCTTCTACCTATTGACCGAAACAATAAAAACATCCTCCTTCAATAATAATACAATGAATTCGTACTCTCCTAAAATACTTTTGTTAGTATACAACAAATACCTGCTCCGCGCAAGGACTTTTGTGGAAAAATGTTCCCCTGGCGCGTACTTTGCTCGTTTTATACTAAAAATAAAGTACAAAAACAATGCATGTATGTATATAGAGGACAAATCGTGGAGTTGTCTGTATTCGGGATATGGATATGGTAAAATGACCGGCAATTATCTGTGCGGACGGCTATCTTCTTAAAGGATAGGATTTTTTCGGTCCGTTGTATAATGAAGTTGAACAGTTAATCAAAAAATAAAAATCCATAGTGACTTCCTGTGTTAAAATGGTTTTGCGAAACATCACAAACAAAGGAGTAATCACTATGGATCAATCCAATTTTAACACAATCGAGGGAAGTCGTAAACTGGGTCACCATCTCACGCTGGATGAGCGCGGCATGATTCAAGCTCTCCATGAGCAGGGCTATTCGCTTCG
>JGI20225J20221_1001623_pt1 | contig 29295 bp, 33 predicted proteins | sample BioMet4_FD_20221 | JGI IMG/M metagenome (IMG submission 20221)
GGGCGGACGTTGCAGGGCGACAACGACTCCCACCACCGCTATTCTAGGTTCGCCAGACCGGGCGGTCGTCATTAGGGCCGTAACCAGACGCGACGGCGTAGGTCGGCGTCCAACGGCCACGATTCGTGGGACTGGTGGCCGGACTAATAAGTCCCGGGACGGCCGGACACTCCCATCTAGCGATAACGGGACCATTGTCCGGCGACAATCAGTCGAGGTAGCGCGGCCGCATTCGACGTCCGCCAGCCGCCGTTCGACTGGCGGACAAACCATTTGCAGACCGACGGATTCGCGGTCGCTCGGGACCTGAGTCCTCAACTGGCGACCGGCAACATTCGCGGCGAGTCCCAGCTACAGTGTGGCAACGATAGGGGCCAGGACGGTGCTAGTCCAATGCACGCCTCTAAAGGGGGCGGACAATAGTTCGACCAACCCGGGCACTCGCGGTTTAGCGGGGGGCGTTGAGTCATCGGGGGCCGCAACCAGGGTCGCCAACCGTTGGCAGTCCCAATATTGGGCAGAGGCGACTCCTAGAGAGGCCTGCAGACCAATGAGGTCGACGCACCGTCATTCGACGTCCGGCACCAGCGGGACTGTTGTTTTGGCGACAACAGTTACGGCCTCGGCCTGTTGGCAGTCGCACCTACGCGGTAGACTGGGCACCAACCACTTTGTTACCCCGCACAAACTCGCAATTTGGGGACGACGCCGGCAATAAAGGGACAAGCGACCTCCCATTTGACAAAACCGGTCGCACTTGTCCCGACAACACCGGGCCGTCAACGGGGCGGACAATAGCTGCGACAGTGGAAAGTTCCTAGTCCGCAAAACCGGCGGCTTTCGGTGGCGAAGGGTCGACTCGGACATTAAAGCGCGGGCGGGACGCAATACCCAAAAACACCGCGGCGACACCACATCGCAGTCCCATGCCCCGTCTTTACAGGGGCGACAACAGGTCCGACAGTTGGCCAATTGCAGTTCCAGCGGTGGGTGGACGTTCGTTTGGGCAACAAGAAGTCGTGCCCCTGGCAGGTCGCGTTTCCGACGGCGGTCAGTCCTCGAAAGGGCCGTGAGTTCCAAACGGTGGACAGCGTCGCGATCCGGGTCGCACAACTTCCAGCGTCTAGGTGGCCGTTGAAAGACCGACTCTCACTATTATGGGTGGTACTGTAAACCTCTCATGGGCCGACGACGAAAAGGTCGCCCCGCAGTAAGTCGGTCAACGCCGACAATGCTGCGCGGTACCGGCTCCGGACTCCCCGGCAAAAGTATAGTGTGGCAACCGCCATGTTCGTGCAGGCACTCGCAGTCTGCTACCCAGACTCATAGCGGAGACCCTCCCACCCCTCCGCCCCCCCTACCCCCCCCCCCCGTCCACCGGTCAGCATTCGGGGCCGGATGAACTGACACGACTCCATCAACAAGGTCCTTTATCGACGATTAGCTCGTCGCGCCATCGGGCATGCCGTAAACCGGACATATCGATATCACTGGCGACAGCATCGCTGTGATTCCTGGCCGGGATACGACCACTGAGTCCATGAAGCAGGAGACCAGGTCTTCTGGTGTAACGATTACTGTGAAAGCGCCATTTGAAGACACAGTACGTAACGTGCGCGATATCGTTCGCGGTAAGGGCAGCAGTGGCAACAGCACCGTCGATAAAGTGAAGGGGCTGGGAGCTGAAGGCGCTGCACTTGCGCTTGACGGCGCTGGGCAGATGATGTCCGTTGCGGCAGGCAACAGTCATTCCTCCTCTGAATCACACTATCAGGGTGAGTTTAACAGCGGCAGTCATCTTACCGCCGCAGGCAATATCCAGATGACTGCCACCGGTAAACAGGGTGGCAGCAACAGCGGCAATATCCTGATTGCCGGAAGCCAGGCTAAGGCCGGTGAAGCGGTAATACTGGATGCGAAACGAGACGTAAATATCACCACGTCCACGGACAGTGAGAAATACAGTAACAACACTAAAAATAGCGGCTGGAATCTTTCGAGCGCCCTGAGCGCAGGAAGTGCTGTTCGAGCCATTGCGGGTGGTGGTTCCCACGGCAATCAGCTCCTGCCGGGGGGGATGGGCAAGGCAGAGAGCAGCAACAGCGGTACCCGGACCACACAAAATGCGTCGGTCATTCAGGGTTCAGATATTTATGTCAACAGCCATGACGGCAGCGTGAACCTCAGCGGTAGCCGGATGACCGCCACGGATGATCTGCTGCTGTCAGCCACAAAAGGGAATATCTCCGTTTCTGCCGGACGTGACACATCACACAATGAGAGCAGCGGCAGCAGCAAAACGTTGGGAACGCTGGGAGGAGATGGTTACAGCGCCACGGCAGGCTACCGTCATGAAAAAAACAACAGTCGGGAAGATAACAGCCTCGAAAACGGATTGCGCAGCCAGCTAAGCAGCAAAAACGGTAGTCTTATTGCACAGGCCGGTAACGATCTTTCCCTGTCAGGTACGGACATCCGTGCCGGTAAATCGGTCTCACTCAGTGGTGAAAACGTACTCATGGATGTGAGCCGGGATACCCGTGATGGTGAAACCCACAGCAGCAGTTCCCAGTATGGTGTGACTGCATCTGCAGGCGGTTGGGCTGTTGATGCGGCAAAAGCCGTTGAGACGGCAGCCCGCAGTGCAGAAAACGGCGATGACCCACGACTGACCGCCATCAGAACAGGCCAGTCGGCAGCAACCGCGGCACAGGGTGCCCTGTCGGACTCGTCTCTCATTAAGGCTAAAGTAGCGTTAACCATGGGAGCATCGTCTCAGGACAGCCGGTACCACAGTACGGACACGCAGGGCACCACCATTAATGCCGGAGAGAATGTTTCCATCCGCGCCGGGAATGACATTGCCGGCCAGGGTGTGCAGATTGCGGGTAAACACGTGGTGCTGGATGCAGGCCGGGATATCCAACTGGCTGCCTCTCAGGACACAAACAACTATGAGAGCAAAAACAGCGGCAACCAGTTCAGCGTCGGCGTCGGTGTGAGCCTGATTGGTGCACAGAACGGTATCTCACTGGAGCTGGGAGCGTCGCAGCAGAAGGGTAAGGAAAACAGCCAGCTATGACAGTAAGCAGTCTTCGTCCGGCGTGTCCCTCAGTCTGTGCATACCGCCATTGTGTTATGGTGCCTCTTCCGGTAGCGTCAGTGCGTCGGGTGAGAATATCACTCATGATGGCAGGAGTGATATTCTCACCCGACGCACTGACGCTACCGGAAGAGGCACCATAATCAGTCTGTGCATACCGCCATTGTGTTATGGTGCCTCTTCCGGTAGCGTCAGTGCGTCGGGTGAGAATATCACTCATGATGGCAAGAGCGTTGCTGACCAGAGCGGGATATTCGCAGGCAGAGGTGGCTTTGCTGTCACCACGGGAAATCACACGCAGCTTGACGGTGCGGTTATCGCCTCTACCGCCACACCGGACAAAAACAGCCTCGATACCGGGACGCTGGGCTTCAGCAATATCCACAACGAGAGCCAGACCAGCGGCAACAGCTACACGGTGGCGCTTTCAGGCAGTGCGGGTGGCAGCGGAAAAGGTGAAAACCGTAACCTGACGCCTGCCATCGGTATCGGCCATGCCGACGAGAGCCGCAGCGGTACAACCTCATCAGCGGTGAGTGGCGGTAGCATTGTCATTCGCAACCCTGAGGGACAGAAACAGGATATTGCAGACCTGAGCCGTGATACGGCTGACGCCCACCACGGCGTGGACGTGAACGGTGATGTGCAGAAAGTCAGGGATAACCTGGCGGTACAGAGCGAAGGTGCTGCACTGGCCTCCTCTGCCCTGGATGCTTACGGTAAGTATGCAGAGCAGAAAGCGCGGGCATCCAATGCTGCGCTGGGCGCGAAGCTGGCGGCAGAAGGAAAACTGCAGGGCGATACCCCACAGGAGCAGGAAGCCTTCCTGAAGACGCAACCCGGATAACAGAATACTGAGTACGGCCCGGGAAGTGACTTCTGGACGAAAGGCAGCGCAGCGGCGGGATTACTGGCAGGCGCACCTGGCGGTAACCTGAAAGCAGGCGCGGCTGCGGGGGCGGCCCCTCTTCTGGCGTCTCTGGTCAAAGAGCAGAAAGACTCAACAGCCCGTGCTGCCCTGCACGGTATTGTGGCGGCGGCGCTGACGCAGCTGAGTGGCGGCCACGGCGCTGACGGCCTGAAGGCCGGAGCCATTGGTGCCATCACGGCCTCGGCGATGACAGGCCATCTGGTAAGTGCCCTGTATGGTGATAAAAAACCCGGTGACCTGACGGCGGATGAGAAGCGACTGGTCAGCAGCCTGGTAAGTATTGCGGGTGGTCTGGCGGGTGCTGCGGTGACAGACGGTAATCTCTCCATGGCGGCTGTGGGGGCAAATACTGCCCGTGTGGAGGTTGAGAATAACTCGCTGAGTGAACACAGTCCGTTTGAGCATGAGGAAGAAGAGCACGAAAAAGAGCTTGGCAATGGGCATATAAAAATTATCCCTATGAATCCAGGGCTGGAACCTGAACGGGATGAAGCCGGAAATCCGATCACTTATGCGCCAGGATTTGGAGTGCCTATTGGTTCTGCTGTTCGATTACCTTCTGGTTACACTCCTACAGGCCGTGGAGATGTGGTAGGTCCGAAAGGTGGCATGTATACCAATACAGGGAAAACAGACTCATCGGGTAACGCTATTTACAGTAATAATGGTAGTTATTATACTTTTGATAGCACGTCAAAAAATGGCACCCTATCTCCAAACCCAGCGAATCAGATTCGCCAGAACTATGATCAGGGAAAAGCATTCGAAGATAGCATTTATCAAAAATATTCACAGGGAATGACCGATTCAGCCAGAGAGGTTACAATCAAAACTGGAAGTGGGGTAAATGTTAGAGTGGATATTATGACGAAAGATAGTAGCGGAAATATTTTCTGTGTCGAATGTAAAAGCTCAGAGACAGCACCTTTAACGCCTAATCAAAAGATCGGCTACCCAGAAATAGAAAATAGTGGTGGTGTGATTACGGGAGTAGGCAAACCCGGATTTGATGGTGGGACAGTGATTCCACCAACAAAGATTGACGTGATAAGACCAGGCAAAGATAAAGGTTAAATATGTCAGTAGAAGACCTTAATAAAATTGATTTTATGGGGATCCCTGAAAATGAACCAGACGCTATCAGTCTGGCTATATCAGATCATCTGGCTTGGGGTGAGAACACAAATGATCATTTGTATAAGTTACAGGAAAAAATAAATTCATATATTGAGTTTATAGAAAGTGGGCAAATGGAAGAAAGTTTCCCTAAAGCTAAAGGGAAAACAAAGAAAATTATTGAGATTTACTTCAAAAATTCTCCGCCGAAAGATGTTCTGTTTTTCTTTGATAAAGTTGAAAGTGTTTTGGCTGGGATTAATGTAAAGCTACAGTTAAAGTAAGTATAGCTAATGTGATGTTTTTATTGTTTTATGAGCCTGCTTGTTCAGGCTCTATCTTTTATACCTTCTAAACACGCAGTCAGCGCGTGATTTCTGGACGAAAGGCAGCGCAGCGGCGGGATTACTGGCGGGCGCACTTGGCGGTAACCTGAAAGCAGGTGCGGCTGCGGGTGCGGCTCCTCTTCTGGCATCCCTGGTCAAAGAGCAGAAAGACTCAACAGCCCGTGCCGCCCTGCACGGTATTGTGGCGGCGGCGCTGACGCAGCTGAGTGGNGGCCACGGNGCTGACGGCCTGAAGGCCGGAACCATTGGTGCCATCACGGCCTCGGAGATGACCGGCCATCTGGTAAGTGCCCTGTANGGTGATAAAAAACCCGGTGACCTGACGGCGGATGAGAAGCGACTGGTCAGCAGCCTGGTNAGTATTGCGGGTGGTCTGGCGGGTGCTGCGGTGACGGACGGTAACCTCTCCATGGCGGCTGTGGGNGCAAATACTGCCCGTGTGGAGGTTGAGAATAACTCGCTGAGTCCTGGCCATGATGAGGAAGAGCTTGAAAAAGAGCACGGCGACCGCCTCCCAAAAGTTTATAATGTTGCCAGGCTTGGAGTGTTGTTTGACGAAGATGGCAAGCCGCTTCCTGGAACTGCTGGTCTTGGAATTGGGGCTGTTCCGATTAGGCCAGGTGGTGCTATTGAAGGTAAATCAGCCCCCAAGGTTCCACCTAAGTTACAACCGTTTACCAACCCCGCTCAAGGACCTGTCATTCCTGATGGGTGGTTAAGTAAGCCCGGTCGAACACCTGGAAGCTCAATTTACTATCCGCCAAATACAGATCCTAGTAACCCAGGAAGCACTTACATAAGGGTTATGCCATCTGGCTCAACTCCTGTACCCGGACTTGAGAACGGTTACTGGATATCTGTCAAAAATGGACAACCAATAAATCCTGCTACAGGTGGAACAGGGACTCGTGGAGAGACTCATGTACCATTACCATCAGATACTATGCCGCCAAAAAGGTAAGCTATAAATGATTACAATCGATGAACTTAGTGAATTTGAACAGTCGATATTTACTGGAGTTATTGTGGGAGTTGGATCTTTAGTTTTGCTATTTTCATCAGGTAGCAGAATTTTGATTCAATGTCCGTTCCAGTGCGGGGGAGAAAAGCATATCCAAAACGGGCATGGTGAGAACCTAACAACAAGTGTTCTTCTTTTCCCTACACTTAATCAAACGGTTTACTCGTGTTCCATGCTTGATGGCGAAGTATTAAGTCTATGTTTTAGTAATGAAGATAATATACGTATTATCCCTGAAAAGAATGGTTTTGAATCTTACGTAATTACAACTAGCCATGGGGATTATCCTGTGATCGCCCGCTAAGCAATATCTTGGCTGCCCAGCGAAAAGGCGAACCTGGGAAGCAGTTGTTGTGACGGAAACATAGCAGGCAAAGTTGGGTTTAATAAATTGAAAATAAAGATAAAAACTAATTTCATCGCAACAATCTGCGTCAGATAGAATTGTTGTGGAGAATAATTCTCTGTCCGCTAAAGATGAGAAGCAAAGGCAGGATGCGAAGTGGTCACTGCCGTACATCAAGGATGCGAACGAAAAAGCCAAGGCTGAAAAGCTGGTTGCAGACCTTGATGCGAAAGATAAAGCGTTCGATGTGGCACTGGACAACGCGTGCCAGAGGCTATCGTCATCAGCCTGCCAGGGTATGCGCCAGGAACTTGCCGCGATGGGCAAGAGCTATGATGAGCAAATGGACGGGCAGTATGTCGGCACAATGGGCAGTGTGTACAAGGAAGGGGCCGATAAAATAGCCGGGCAGTAGTGGCAGTATGCGACTGCGGATGCGAAAGCTCAGCGTGATGCCGATGTTCAGCATATAGCGCAGAACTGGGGAGTGAGCCCGGAAGCGGCTTCAGCGCTGTACGATACAATGACTTACGTACACGGCGCGGCGGCGATCGGCGGGGCTGTTTATGGGATGAAGCAAGCTGGCAATGTGCTGGATCATCCTAACATTTCAGGGAAAGTATTAGGTGAATACTCTGCGATCAAGTCAGGTCCCTTGGATCGAGATATGGCTCTAACGTTTTCAGGTGCACGATATAAGGAAGTTGTATTATCCGAAGATACATTACTTTATAGGGCTGGTATTGCAGATTCCCCGTTTGGCCAATACTTTAGTTTTGAAAAACAAAATGGTGTTGTTCAAACTCGTATTGATAAGGCACTTCTACCTGTCTGGCCGAATGGGGCTGCCTCCCCTTTAGATACTTCTTTTGGTATAAAAATACCAGCAGGAACAAAAGTATACATTGGGGATGTTGGGTATCAAAATGGGTTCTATTTGGGAGGGACTGAACAAATTGCAGTTCCTAAACCTTGGGACATTCCGGGTGTTGAAATTATATCAAAGGATCCATTGAAATGAATAATGATGAAGAAATTAAAAATGTAATAAGCAAATTGCATTTGCTTTTACACAATTGTGGAAACGAAAGTTGGGCTACTAAGCTCGCATATATACATGGAATGATAAATGATGATCCTGATCAAGCAAGATACTTAATTATGACTTCATTCGGCGGTATGGGTTCACTGAATGATATTGTTCTTTCTCTAAATGATCAAATGCTTGTGGAAGAAAATAGAGAACTTGACAGTTTGAGAAAACGATTATTTGAGTTGGCTCAGCGATTGTAAATTTTTTGTTGAGAATAACTTCTTGGGTGCGACATCTTCAAACAAACGTGACAAAGCCGTTGAGAAAATTAAGAACGGTGATAGATCGCTGAAAACAGCCAATGAGCTTATTAGCATTGAAAATGCTGATAAGCGTAGTGATGTTCTTATGGATAAATTCCGTCGTGATCCGTCCTCGCTATCGGCATCTGAACAAACCGAACTGAATACATATGTCAGAGTTTATGCGGCTGAAATGCAGTCTGTTTACGGTGTAGAACAAGGCCAGGAAATAGTCAGGAGTCTTTTTGCTAATCCTGGCTATGAGCGTAATCCTGACACTGAGGCATTGAATCAGGCTCAGAGCACAGTAAATAACTGGGGCTACCATGAATCTAATGCCAGCATAGGGAATTTAGAGAATTGTTCCCTGAGCAAGTAACAAACACAAGGTGATTAGATGTTAACAGAAAATGATATGCAGGATATATCAAGGCTTATAGAGCTGTTAAAGAAGGTCATCGAATATGTCGTTGAAAACGAAGGTAGTGACTCTCTTTGTAAGGGGCTCCTTAAATCTTTAAGAATACTTGAGGGTAATCAGCGTAATGGATTTAAAAATTTATATAATCATATCATGAGTGATTTTAGAATGATGGTTGATCGAGGGTTATATGGTGATCAGTGTATAGATGAAATAACAAACGAAGTGTGTAAAATAATAAAGTCAAATAGTTTGTTTTATAAATAGTCAACAATGTGATCCCGGCCCTTTACAGGCTGGGACGAGCCTGTAAATAATTCTGTGTAACTGCCATCGTATTAAAGGTGATCGCTCAGGCGATCACCGAACTCGGTAATAAAACGGCTCATCGCCAGCAGCCAGTTTTGGATTGGCATATTCCATTTTTTCGATGCGGCTTGTATCGCCAGATATATCACCTTCCGTACTGAGTCATCTGTCGGGAACACTTTGCGCTTTTTGATAGCTGCACGGATCACGCTGTTTAGCGACTCGATGGCATTTACCGTGTAGATGGCTTTGCGGATGTCAGGCGGATAACCGAAGAACGTATTCAGATTTTCCCAGTACGCGCGCCAGTTTTTGCTTTCCAGCTGTAATACGAGGCTTCATAGATACCGGCTTCACGGCAGACATCCTTGACGGTACGTCCGGTTTCGACGGACTTCAGAACGGCAATGATCTGGTGTTCGGTGAATCGGACTTTACGCATGGAGATCTCCTCAGGGGACATAATCAGTATGTCGGAAGATCTCTAAAAGTGAATGGGTCGTTTTACCGGGATGCTTACACTTCCATTAGGTTCTATAAGCAATGACAAGCCTTGCCCATCCCCAAGCGTATAGGGTTTATCTTCAGGCTTAGCGCGGCGAATCTGCATATCGTTTAAAGGCATGTGTATAGGAATCCAGGACCGAACAGGAACATATACACAATCCTATACACATTCTGTACGGATTCTACCGGATGGTTACGGACAACGATGGACTAAAAAGAAATAAAACCGTTATAAATCAGGGTATTTATGGATGAATACGGATGTTTGGGGAAGTTGAAATGGTGCCGATAATAGGAGTCGAACCTACGACCTTCGATTCCAATGACGTGTTTCACAAGTCATTGATTCTTCGAACCGAATGCGCTGCTCCTGAAAGGCAAAACTGACACAACTGATCACAGTTGCCCCTGAATATTAGATCGGGGGAAAGATGAAATACAAGCCTAATGCGTACCTTGTTAAAGAAAACTCTTCGGTGTACTCCGTCAAGGTCACTATTCCACCTTATATGCGTTCCCTTTTTGGGAATCGAACAGCATTCATGCGTACAACAGGCACGGCAGATATCAGGGAAGCCCGAATCATTCGTGACAAAGTCATGCACGAATTTTTTGCTATCAGAGACAGACTCAAGCCAAAACCACAACGTAACAGTGTTGATCGCGTCCTGATAGAACTGCGCTCTATCAACCAGCATGTAAGCCAAAATAATGGTATAGACTTCGCCACGGCTCGTGTGTGTCCCTCCCTTGTCCAACTGCGGGATGAATTTATTGTCCAACACAGTGACAGGCGCAAGCTGTCTACCTTGAGCAAATACATTAAGGCGGTGGAGGTCTTCACGGCTCATTTCCGGCGTAAGGATTTCCAGTTGCAGGAAATCAACAGAACGATGGTCACCGATTGGTTAGACAGCGCCAAGCAGGAGAAAGCCAGCCAGACACTGGCGAATTATCTTGGCTGTCTGTCCCAGCTAGTGGCACAAGCCCAAAACCGCTATCACGACGCGCCGAAAGCCAATGTATTCACGGGCCACAAACTGGACGTGCGCCATGATCGGGAAAGCTACGAGCCGTTTGCTGGTGATGAACTGGCTAAGGTGCTCGCGCTGCTGGATAATGAGATGAAAGCTGTTGCGATGGTGGGAATGTATAGCGGTATGCGCCTTAACGAAATCTGCTCTCTGCAAATCAGCAATATCAAAACCGTTGAGGGGGTATGGTGTTTCGAGGTGGCGGAGGGTAAGACACGTAATGCGGCTCGCCTGGTTCCAATTCATAGCCGATTGACGACACTCGTTAAAGACCTCATCCAGAACAACCACAACGGTTTTCTGTTCTACCATGCCAGCATAACAGAACGTGCAGACGGCAAGCGCTCAACGTGGCATACACAGCGATTCACACGGGCTAAACGTAAAGCGTTGGGTGAGAAAGGCACGGAGCGGAAGGTGTTTCATAGTCTGCGAGGAATGTTTATCAGCCAGCTTGATCGGCATGGTGTACCAGAAGACAGGATCGCCCTGATTGTGGGCCATGAGCGCGGGAAAACGGAGAGTTTCAGAACCTACAGCAGAGGCGCTGGGATGAAGGAGTTATCGGAGTATGTGGAGATGATCAGTTTTCAAGTAATGTGAAAAGATCGATGAACATGATGGGGTGGTCAGCCTCTTGATTTTCTTGCGTATCAAGAAGCTCCATCCCTTTTTTATAATAAAAATCAATGGCACTTCTCTTAGCATCGGTTATCAAGAACCTGCACCCAACCATAGGTCGAATATCATCTAATGACATTAATAAGGCATATTCAAACAGCATTGAACCGATCCCGCCAGTCCGACATTTTGCATCCACTGCTAAACGGGCAATCTTGACGGCAGGTAAGAATTCATACGTATTTGCACGGACACAGTCCCCTAAGTCATATTCTTTAAGGTTAACTTGGCTGCAAGTCAGCGTTATATACCCTAATACTTTATGAGGGAACGTTTCGAGAGGCTCTTCTTTATCCTTCCGCATGTTGTCATCAACAACAACATAAGTTTGAGCAATACAACCATCTTGGAACAATAGAGCATCTTTCTGAAGAAAAGATTTAAGAGGTTGGAATTCTTCTGAACCACTGCTGAAACGTTTGTGGTTATGGAATTGATTTAAAGGAAGAATCTGAAGGTCAGGTTGTAACGCATCATCCATTTTCGTTTAACAACCTGCCCTTAGTTTTAATTATGCTTTTTTTGCCATTTTTTGGCGGAGCTGACGAGCATTTTCTAAAGAACGTTTAGCCTTATCGTTAGGCTTCGCGTTGCTCATCTGCTTGAGCATTTGTTCAGCATCTTTACCAGTCAGGATGGTACGACCGAACATACTACTTGTAATAGCCATTTTAACCTCCTGCTTCAGGTTGATAGGGTTCGCAACTTATTTGTTTATGGACTCAGACTACGCAATCTACATCAGAGTGTCAAGTAAATGCGCGAAAAACAAACACAATGAATCACTTGATGAAAACACCAACCTATTGACTATTAATAACTTTACACTTTCTCAACTTCAACAGCGCTTCACTGATTGCCTTCTCAAGCCCGCTTTGCTCAACGTCCATCATGAACGAGGAGCGCGGAATCTTCAGGAACCGACAAAGGGCGCTAACGTTCAGAAAATCTAAAACGCGCTCGTCTGCGACAGTCAGCAACGGGAAACCATTATTCGTCTGAAATTGAATTTTCATACTAATCACCTCTTCTTTGCCTCGCCCTCTATCACCTGCCGTGTAGGTTTGGCTATAGCCAAATCGCCAACAGCGATGGTATGGGCAATTCTTCACGGTGGGGCCAAATGGTCAGCCCCAAAATCCGCTGTCTTACGCTGCATCGTTCGTCAACAGCGTTACCATGTCGGGACGGTACACAACTGGTAAAATTGAGCTTTCCGCGAAAATCTCCATGTTGTTGAACTTGTCCTTCAACGACCAAATGCGGAAATCAACAGGCTCAGCAAATGACAAATCCAGATCGCGGCTGGTCGCAGTTGCTACGTAACCGAAAGGCAGAGCAATGTTAGACGACATAGGGCGACTGAAACGGGGAACGAGGAAGGACTGATCCGGGCCGATGCCATAGAGATTCTGATCCGTGACTTCCACAACTCGAACATTATCGATCAGGAAGGTGCTGAACGCCGGGAGAACCTCTTTGTTAAACAATACATCGCGATCAAGAACACCGTATTGCACGTTCTGGCGTACATCTGGGTGATACTTAATGCCGCGATAGACGTTGCTACCAGCGAACAGGACAAAGCCATCAAGCTGACCAGCAAGACCACCCATACGCACCTTAGCGGCGGTCACAGCGTCATCAAGGCTGCGGAGTGGGTCACCTGAGCTAACATTGGTTTTAATGGTTCCGGTTGCCTGTTGGTAACCAAACTCATCCTCCCACGAAATGATCGGTTGCTGGGTGTATGGAGCGTCCACCGTGTTACGGAAAAGTGCATCAGCAAAAATTTTTTCTTTTGTACGCATGTACTTATCGTGCATAGCAAGAGCAGAAGCCGTGACGGCATCCATGATCGTAGCCTGCAAGTCAGAGCCAATTTTACGATATGGCTGGACATCTGCCGCCGTGATGCGATCTTGCATTGCATATAGTGGACTTTCTACCAGGTGATTGCTGGCGGTGCGTTTAGGAATGCTTGACCACTCTGAGCCGTAGCGATTGACGGTACTGGCTACTTTTTGGGCAATTTCATCAATCACGTCGAGGCTAACCTTCGGACTCGTTGAAGTCTGGCGATCGCTGAAAATATTAAGCGTGGTTAGCAGCGTGTTTTGCGCTGGCAGGTTTACAAAGGTGTTGGTGTGATCAGCAAAGCTGAAATTGGTTGATAGTCCCATATTGTCTACTCCTTATTATTATTCTGCGTCCGGTGCGCTGGTACGGATTGCGCCCGTTTTGGTCAGTGCTGCAATAGCATTGGCGGCAGCGGTAGCGCCCATAACAGCGATGATGGTGTCTTGTTTGATGTAGATCCCACGGTCGGCAACGATAACATTAGCGCCATCTGCGGCCCTGTGGTTGCTCAAAACCAGAAGACAATCATCACCAGAGACATAAGCAGCCCCGGCGCTGGTAATGCAGCTACCCGGCTGGACATCAACAGCCAGATCGACAGTAAAAGTCTTACGGTCAAAATTTGGATCGATTGCATACGCGATCACGTCATTGTAAGAACGTTCAGTTGTTCCCATTTTCATATAATTAACTCCCGTTAAATTTCACATAGCTATGTAAACAAAAGGCCAGCGCCTGCTTGAGCCGTAAACGGCGACAGGGCCAGCCTTTCGAATTGTTCCGATGAAAAAGAAAACCGGACGGAGAGAGGCCCGGTGTGAATTTCACTGGTAGGAATGAGGAGGTGATCAGCGCCATCCAAGAGGTAAGGAGCCTCAAACGCTGAACACCTGAGCCAGTTTGCATCATGGCTGATGACCGGAGGAGAGCCGGATTTAATGGCAAATCCAGACCGGAGGCCTAGACTTTGTACGCCCTAAGGCGAATCTTTCTTTTCTGGAGTACACCCAGCGGCTATGGCGTAGCCTTTCTGTGAGAGTGCAGGTCATTGGATGTACTTTAGAAAAGAGGCTCTGAACGGTGTCACAGAGCCTGCTTTATATTTCGTAAGGAGAAGGAATGACAACGGCTGTTGTACGCACATACAATTTAAATCATCACCCTATGCATATTATTTTAACACGAATGATTATCATTTGCAACAACAAAAACAATAACATGGCGAATTCAACGGCCCTCTCTCGTGTGGGCCAATTTACTGCGTCATTTTTGACGGAACGATAATTTCAATCAGCTATACCTAGCAGCATATTCTGCTGCCTGACGTTGTTATCGTTAATTTTGGTATCAATCAGACCGTTAATTGCACCATCATTAACGTTAACATCAAGCGGTGAGAGTTTAATCTCAGCCTGTCCGGTCACACTGACAGGGATCGGCTGTCGCTGCGTCATGCTATCAATTGTCGGAACCGTAAATGTCGGTTTCTGGGGTGTCAGATAGTTCAGGCCAGGAACATTAAACGCTAGCGCTGGATCGTTATACGCCGTGCCTGAGCCGATATTGCTCGGAGCTGAACTATCCAGCCACGGGTAAATCTGTTTGAGCGTTTGACCGATGCTTCGAGGATCAAAGCCTGTCTTTTCCTTAATCCAATCGGCGGTGCTATTTGCAGAGTCATCCACAACGGTGTTGTAGACTGCATCCGGCAGTGTCGCGCCTTTCTTGAGTTCTTCACCAACTCGACCAGCGAAGGAGAGAATGTTGGTGGTTAGCTCACCAAGGGCAACGCCGAGGGCATCGGAAATTGGGATCAGTCCGGTCATATTCTGACGTAGAGTGTCAGTATTGGCAGCGTAATCCTGAAGCCCGGCAATGAAGCTGGAGCTGAAGTGGTCGCCTAAAGATTCCTGCACTCGGTTGTACTCAGCCCCCAAAGCTGCCAGCTTATCAAGGTTGGCCTGCTGTGCATCAGATAGGATCCATCCTTCAGAAGCGAGTTGATTCATACGCTGGATAAGTCCCTGCCCCTCATCATTGAACACTTCGAGGAAGACCGAACCATCATTCACAGCCTCGGCCAGGTGTCGCACCTGTCGATCAGTCCAGCCGAAAGTTTTCTGTAATTGCTTTAGATAAGTGATAAATGTTGGAAAATCCAGTTTTTGCAGTTCCCCGATCACCTTTTGGGCTACCTTCTGGTTGCCGTTGGTGGAAGTCAGTACGTTATTGATGATATCTGCAAACTCACCACCGCCGCTGAAATTCACCTGTCCTGTTTTTTTGTTACGTTTGAAAGAGCCGGTGTTCAGCAATTCCCCGGCCTTTTCGGTTGTGTCCTTGTTGAGGTCAGCCAGCTTGTCAGCACTCAGTGAGTAACCAACACGGCTCATTGATAGATCCTGAAGTGCTGCAAACTCAAGGTTGCTGATCCCGTACTGCTGGAGTTTTTTCACATCGCGAGAACGCTCAAGGCTTCCTTGTAGGGTCTGACCAACACGAGCAACACCCATTGAGCCAATCAGGGCACCACCTGCAATTACACCAGTGGCAGCAAGGCCACCATAACCACGTTCGCTACGTTCACGGGTCAGACGTTGAGCATTGATGCGTCCTGCTCGCTCGGCTTTCGCTTTATCTTTAACAATCTGGCGGTTTAATCTTGCCTGGCGTCTGGTTTCCAGAGTCGCAGCCGCTAGTTCGTGACGCATCTCTGAGATCGTATAACGCTGCTCGGAGTATCCCTTGGTAGCCTCTTTGATTGCCTGCACAGCTTTCATCTTGTCAGCCAGGCTAGCGCCTTCGATATGACTGATAGTTAAACTGGCACGGCGCAGAGTATCGTATGCAGTGCTCTGGCGTTTAAGACTGGCCTCTTTCTCACGCTGGCGCTTTTCTTCTAAGGCCATAGCCCTTTTGGTGGCTGCGATGTCGGCAGCAACAGCACCATGTGAGCGATTCATTGCCGCATTCTGCCTGGCTACAACATCAGGATCGTAATGTTGACCGCCCATGTTTGGGTTGTAGGTCATCGCTCGTGATCTGGCTGCGGCCTGCACTTTTGCAGATATAGCCGCTAATCGGGAGTTCGTTCGCGCGGCCTGTTCCTGTTGGGATAACTGGCGAGCCTGTAATGAAGTCATTTTATTGGCGTGGGCTACTGCGTCCCGCTCCATTTTGGCCTGTATCTGAGCTTGTTTCTGTTGCTGTTTTGACAGTTGTTCAGCCTGTCGTAGCTTCGCTGTCTGGGCTTTCGCAGCGGCTAGTGCTGATTTGCCTTCACTCTGAGCGGTCCGCTTCTGGGCCTTCTCAAGCGCTTTAGCTGGTTTCTCATGAGCAGCCTTAAGCGAAATTATCTTCTTTTTGGCTTTTTGATATGAAGCATCATCTGTGATCCACGAAATTTCGTTTACTAAGCTACTGACGATCTTATTAGTACCACTGCCACTCATTCGACCTCCAGTTTACCGCCATTGATAACGTAACCCAGACGCTCAAGCGCGGCGCGTTGTTCAGGTGTTAGTGTAGAAACATCGGCCTTCATCATGAGGCTGACCGGACGCAAATTAGCGCTATAACCCTGGGCCTGGTGGCACAGAGCGATCCCTTTTTCCTTGATGGTTTTGCCACTTTTTGGGGCTGGCTCGCTGGCTGTTGCAGTCGAAGCGGTCAGATATCCCTCGATAGCATCAGCCAAAACCTGATCGGCGCTTTTATTCAGATCTCCGCTCTCCGGTTCGGCAGCGGCCTGCATTGCAGCGAGAATATCGGCGCGGATGTCGTTTACGTTTTTCATTTTTTTGGTGTCTCCAAAGTAGGATCAGCCCATCACGGGCGCAGCGATACGCCAGCCAGACAACGGGCAGGTAAGAAAAGATTGCTTCAAAGTTCATTGGCTCCCGATGTGGGATTATTTGGATTTACGCTTAGTGCGCTTCTTCTTCACTGTCGGCAGCTTGCAGATATTCGCGAACACGTCTGGGTAGTAACCCAACATTTCAGCGTCAGTGATCCCGGCGTTATGCAGGTAATATCTCAGGCTGACGTATGACAGACCATCGCAACGCTTGCGGATCTGTTCCGGGTGCATCCGATGTGACCACATTTCACGGACAAATTCTGTCCGGGCTGTGGGTGTCATCATTGCCCAGGTCACCGCTTGTTTTTGACGTGCGAGCCGCCAGACTTCAGCGAACGGCAGATCTAGGGTATTAGCGACAATTTGCGGTGAAAAACCGCGATTTAATAATAAACGTGCTTTGCGTTGAGTTTCCAGGTCGGAAGGTTGAGACCGGGATTTGTATGTCGGTTTCTCCAGAAGGGAGAACAGGCGGGATAGCTGGATTTCTTCTTCGGCGCTCAGGCCGTTGGCAACATCACACAATTATTCCTCCAATTGCTAAAACGGAGCTTCGAACTCTTCTTCCTGTTTTTCTTCACTATCTTCACAGTTAATGTGGTCCACATCAGGCCCATTAACCTGCTGCATTGCTGGCGTTGGTTCTGCTGTGGGTGCGGAAACATCATCAGGCTGCATATGTTCCCCTGGCTCGCTTCTGGTCAGTTCCTGACCTGAAAGAATTTCTCTAAGGTTCCAGATAATCTGGATCTCTTCCTGCCAGGTCATCCCATCACCGTTAGACTGTACCCAAGCACGGGCTTCTGGGCGTAACTGGACACCTTTAAAAGGTGCACTAATCCAAGAGTGAACATTTTCGTTTTTGAGTGCCAATTCAAGAGCATAAACATAGTGTTCCCAGATTAAAGCCATTATCTCCCCGACATCGCTTTTCCCCCACTCCTGGCCGTACTTATTAAAGCCGAAGCCTTTCTCTCGCTGATTTAGCCAGTAATTCAGATCACCAATACAGGCTCGCCGTGGTTCATCTCTCAGCCCTTCATTAGGGACACTCACCGCATCATTAGCGGGAACATCATCGCCGCTATCACCAATAGGCTGTTGAACGCCAGATTGCTGTTCAGGATCATTCGTGGCAGGTGCAGGGGCCACACCAGGGGATTGCTGTTCGTGCTCTTGCTGCTGTGCCTGCTCGCCATTGCCTTTTTTCTCCTCGTTTTTTGGCTGTTGACTAGATTTTCCTAAGCGTTTCTCATGGTCATACATTGGTTCTCCAGCCCACTCTGGGTAGGAAAACTCAAGATTTCCAGCGACCTTATCAACATCGATCACTTTGTAAATATTGCAACGCCCGACCTTTCCAGTGATTTCAACTAGACCAAGAGCGATCAGCTTATCGATCTGAGGCTTTGTTTTCTTCTTGGCGTCACCGATTCGAGCAACGGTCCCTAGACGCTCCTGCGACTCAGCAAATTGTTGATTTAATCCACTCCAGAAACGATACTGGTTCAGCATGTAAGCGTATAATTTTTCTAGTGAATTACTAATCTCAACCACTTCACCAGTGGATTTATTTGTAACCGTGTCTGCATGGAAAAGGCGATTCTCGCTCTTGTACCAGCGTTCGTTAGTTTTTTCGTTGCTCATCGTTGTTATCTCCCTGTGGGTTCGTCTGATGTTCGTTGCGTTTCTGAATGTGTTTCGCCAGGTTCTGGCACATATTGCGGATCATTTTGGGAACCGGCATCCCGAGGCGGTCAGATTCCTCGCGTAAAATTGCGTATGTTTCATCATCAAGTGAAAGTTTCATACATCATCTCTCCTGTGCGTTAGATATGCGGGTGCGCCCCTGCGATCATGGATTTGACCAGGGGTAAAGGCCGTGTTTGCGGCGATTTCGTTTGGTTGTGGTACTTCAGTTACGGAGTGGTTAAGTCTGGAATGGGTTTTCCGGTAATGCCTTCGAGTTCGCCGCCAGACTCAATGATCTTAAGCAGGAGGACCTGCTCATTCATGAGCCCGATACCATGAGAGGCGTAATAGACACGCCAGGCAGAAAGCACAGGTTCAATGATTTCCATAACATCACGGCCTTTTGCCAACTCATGGCTGTAAGGCTTCAGAATATCCCGGATGATTTTTGCATTCTTAGCCTGCTGGCGCAGACCTTTGATGATATTCATGGCTTCACGAGTTGCCGGGTATAGTTTGTCTGCTTTCTTGGAGCCGCCAACGCGGGTTCTGAAACTGCGAAGATTTACTAAAGAAGTGATTTTGTTGTCGATTGCAGAAACAATCTCTGAGGCGGTAGCGTTCGCAAAATTGAACAGGACTGGTTTTGTCATCTAATCTCCTATGTTGTTTTAATGTTTCCTTTTCTNAAGGTATGAATATATTATGTCATAAATCACACTTTTTGTCAAGTTTTTTGTTGCATCATAGGCAAAAGTGTGCTAGCAACCTTTTGGGCTGGGCCGCATAATCCCATAAAGCAACATAAAATGTCATTAGCAATTCGTGCTTAATGTTATTATATGTATTGCATTCTTATTTAAGGTGGTAAATAATTTAGGGTTACACAAATCTCCTATGATGCGTTCTAAGCGATTCCAAGCCGTAGGCAGTACCTATGGGTTACCTCTACCATTTAAACGCCGTAGAGAGGCTGTGAGGGCGTCATCTAGCCAACCCACGCCGCCCCGGAGTAGATCGGGTAAACAAGTTTGCCCCTGTCGCCAATCGGCTCCATTCACATTGGACAACCGCGCGTGTTTCACGCTTGCTTTTCCACACAGTGAGAGCGGTAGCTCTCTGGCGTAGCCTTTGGATAACCCGACACACAGAACAGCAACCGGAGGTTGTTGTGATGGGCTATGGAGGGTTAGAAGGTCACGAGATGACGGGTCTGTTCACGTCATCGAAGAGAGCTTCTTACCACACAGATATCTGAAGTGGCATAGCCATTCAGAGCGTAGCGATAAAGACATCACTCCTTAACACCAACAATTGAACGCATGTTCAACCAGTCTTTGATCTGTCTTTAGATCTTGACCTTAAGTCTTACATGGTTTTAAAAGTCTTTATGGGTTTTATCAGTCTTATAAAAGAGTCTTTTTAGTAGGGTGTTTTTACCCCCATAGCTGGCACTCTATAGGGGTATATTTACCCCCATACCAAAATTCAATAGGGGTGTATTTACCTACATTCAAATTCCTATAGGGGTATTTTTACCCCAATGTGAGATCATCTCACCGCTATGCGGCTTTGCCGTTGGCTTTTTTATAAGATCATGTTTTAGGTTTTTTATCTTTATTATCTAGTTCTTTATTATATCGTAGGTCGTTTTTGTCACCCCTCCCCCTACGTTTTTGGCAGGGGTTGGTTACTTCTCAATCACCTCATCCTTTGGGATGTGCGCCTCGCCAAGCTGTAAATAAACCGCTGAAAATTCAAATTTAATCGCTGGTATATCGCCGTAAATGCGTCGTGATGTCACTGTCTCACCTGTGGGATGTGGTAACCGTTATGGTGTAAGGTATACAACGAAGCCAGTAATGGCGCTGCCTCGGCAGATCTGGCCACGTCTGGTGTGGCTAAACACAATCACCGCTCCGCTCTCCAGACCGAAAAATAATAATTTCTCGTGCAAAATCAACGAAAAATCGTCCATTCCTGGGCCTGTGAGAGCCTCTCAGCGTGCCGCTGTGCTGTCGGTGTTGTCAGTTCACGATTGTGTGGAGATAACGCCGCTACGGGCTTCTGATGGAGCGTAGGAGGGATTGGTGGGACTGCTTGCGCTGGTGTGGGAAAAGGTACGTATCCGTGACCTGCTGGGCGGGAGAATTTCGCCTGTTGGTGGCTGACGTAGTGGCCTGCTGACGGGTATGAGAACTCACCTCTAACTTACACAATGTGAAAGTGTAATTTAGCAAGTCATTGATTCTTTTACTATGTGTTGTGGGTAAACATCAAAGAAGCGTCTATACGCTGTCTTATGCACCATTTATGCACGTTCTATGCACCTGCGCTATGTGTGCAAAGAACTGACTCAAGATATTTTGCCAAGATACTTGACAACTAGCAGGGGATGCGATCGTCCGTCTAACCCATCTGACGGTGTGCAGCCCCGGTATTTTTCCTCGAAGAGACCTGAAGAGCACCCCCCAACTGTCATTTCTCACCGTACGGGAGTGGGTGCTTTAACATATAAAAAACCCTTTACAATGATCATATTATGATCAATATTTGCATCCTAACTTACATATTGAATATCGGAGAGGGACGCAATGAAGAGAGTCGAACCAGTCAGAGACAAAGAGAAGATCGCAGAGGTTGAAAGACTGCTGCGTCAGAATAACAGCAGCGCTATCTACGGTGATTTGTGGGTGTTCCTGAATCAGACAGCGGCGCGGATTGGTGACGCTCTTAAGTTGCGGTATGCCGACTTTAACCATATCGAAGGGAACGTGTTGAACCTGAAGGAACAGAAGACCGGGAAGACACGCTCAATTATGTTGACACCAAAAGCACTTGAATTGGTGGCACAGCGCCGTGCTGATAATCCAGGTCAGGAATACCTGTTCGAAGTGGACAGCAACCGGGCCAAAGGAAAACCGATCAGCCGGGTAACGGTCTCAGCCAAATTCAAAGAGGCCGGGGATATGCTCAATCTTCACATCGCGGCGCACAGCCCACGCAAGAACCTTGGTTATCACGCTATAAAACGTGGGGTNGCTGAAAATTCAAATTTAAATCGCTGGTATATCGCCGGTAAATGCGTCGTGATGTCCACTGTCTCACCTGTGGGATGTGGTAAACCGTGTTATGGTGTAAGGTATACAACAGAAGCCAGTAATCGCGTTGCCTCGGCAAGATCTGGCCACGTCTGGGTGGTGGCTAAAAACACAATCACCGCTCCGCTCTCCCAGACCGAAAAAATTAATAATTTCTCGTGCAAAATCAACGAAAAACTCGTCCATTCTGGGGCCCTGTGAGAGCCTCTCAGCGTGGCCGCTGTGCTGTCGGTGTTGTCAGTTCACGATTGTGTGGGAGATAACGCCGCTACGGGCTTCTGATGGAGCGTAGGAAGGATTGGTGGGACTGCTTCGCCTGTGGCGGAAAAAGGTACGTATCCGTGAACCTGGCTGGGCGGGAGAAATTTTCGCCTGTTGGTGGCTGACGTAGTGGCCTGCTGACGGGTATAAGAACTCACCTCTAACTTACACAATGTGAAAGTGTAATTTAGCAAGTCATTGATTCCTTTTACTATGTGTTGTGGGTAAAATCAAAGAAGCGTCTATAACGCTGTCTTATGCAACCAATTTATGCACGTTCTATGCACCTGCGCTATGTGTGCAAAGAAACTGAACTCAAGATATTTTGCCAAGATACTTGACAAACTAGCCAGGGGATGCGATTCGTCCGTCAAAAACCCAGCTGACGGTGTGCAGCCCCGGTATTTTTTCCTCGAAGAGACCTGAAAGAGCACCCCCCAATGTCATTTCTCACCGTACGGGAAGTGGGTGCTTTAACATATAAAAAACCCTTTACAATGATCATATTATGAATCAATATTTGCATCCTAACTTTTACATATTGAATATCGGAGGAGGGGACCGCAATGAAGAGAAGTCGAACCAGGTCAGAGAACAAAGAGAAGATCGCAGAAGGTTGAAAGACTGCTGCGTCAGAATAACACCAGAATAACAGCAGCGCTATCTACGGTGATTTGTGGGTGTTCCTGAATCAGACAGCGGCGCGGATTGGTGACGCTCTTAAGTTGCGGTATGCCGACTTTAACCATATCGAAGGGAACGTGTTGAACCTGAAGGAACAGAAGACCGGGAAGACACGCTCAATTATGTTGACACCAAAAGCACTTGAATTGGTGGCACAGCGCCGTGCTGATAATCCAGGTCANGAATACCTGTTCGAAGTGGACAGCAACCGGGCCAAAGGAAAACCGATCAGCCGGGTAACGGTCTCAGCCAAATTCAAAGAGGCCGGGGATATGCTCAATCTTCACATCGCGGCGCACAGCCCACGCAAGAACCTTGGTTATCACGCTATAAAACGTGGGGTCAGTCTGCCGACGCTCACGAAGCTGTACGGACATTCATCGCAGGCGGTCACGCTGGCGTATTGTGGGATCATGGATAAGGATGTTGAAGAAGTATTCCAAGCCATCGACTATTAAGGACTGTTGATACTAACTATATGTTATATCCAACCACCAAAACGACTAACGTAATCAGTAATTCTTATAGAGATTGCACGGCATCATCTTGCGCAATTCTGACTTTTCGTCAAAGAAATCAACACTCGATCAAATTTTGAAATTTTTTTCTTAATTATTGACATGTCTTCCAAGCCTTACGGTATGAGGACTTAGCCTTTTTTACCCTTTCACAACCTCAATTTAACGTCAAAATCAACCCTTGTGCTGAAAAGAATACTTACTAGAATACTCACCATGTAGTGTAAGTTTTTGATTCAAGCACTACATATTGTATTCATGCTCAGATTATATGCATAAAAAAACCGGGCGCACGTATGTGAACCCGGTCTATGAAGCACGACCACCATGAGTCTGCAAACTCATAACGATTGTTAGCCTCGACATCATTCTTGACGGTCTGATTGTGCCCGGCTTGGTTGGTTGTGTAAACCTTAAGTTAATACAGAAAAGGTATGACCAATGCTTATTCAGAAGAAACGTGTTAGAAACATTGATAACTACATTACTCCTTTTGATGGTAGAAGTGTTTTTATCGCTCATCCATTACCGAGCCAACAAAAGGGGCAATCAATTGGGTTCACTACTAACCAATCTCTAGGAGAGGAAGTTCTTCCTCATATCGTTGGTGCAATAACCCGCTTCAACGCCAACGGGAAATCAGTGCCAGACAAAACGTTGCCTAAAGAAACGGCATATCGGCAGGTATCATGGACCTGGAAAAAATGGGTTGGTAGAGGCGAGACTGAAGAGGTCACTGAGACTCGAGAAATGGAGTATCAGCGTTACCAGAGGATTTTCACTCCACCACCAAGTATCGAGTTGAAGATTGTTGAGAACTTGAATGGTCAAAAGCTAGTGATTTCACCTAAGTTGACTTTGACAGAAGAAAACAAAGACCTTGTAACACATTGCGTTAACTTGTTTTTAGAGTTATTTGGTCTTTGCGAAGTTGTCGACGAAGATCTCAACACTATCGTTACTACTCAATCTATAAAACTAAACTGGAGTCTCCTCCCTCAAGGACAATACCCTTGGACCACCATTGGTTCGCAAATTATGTCAGCTATCAAACCGAGAGGAAAAGGAAATGCTGCTGTTGTAGAGGGTAGACTTGAACTTATTAACAGTAAGCAACCTGATTTTGTCGCTGTCGGAAGAGCTGGCTTCCAGGGATATGTAATTTTTGGGTTCCCTAATCACAATACCTACGTATTGGAAAGCTCGCAATGTAACAACGCAACCTATATTTTCAACAACAATTGGCAACAATTATCCCAGCTAACTAAAGCTGAGATATTAGATGGAAATTTGCACAGCGCCAGAGTAATTCATCGAAGAAACTGGGCTGCTGAAATCCTCAGATACTTACCTTAACAGCCATGAGTGCGGGAGCTATGTCTCCCGCACTTTTCTAGTGATATATATTTAACTTCAGACAATAGAAGCCATAAAGCCCCGTTAGTGGTACAAGCAACAAGCGGAGCGTAGCGACTTCATCAGATTGTCAGAGGGAACACACCTTATCAGGGTACTCGTGTACCTTTCGGAGCGTGAGCGAAGCGCTGGCAGAGCCTGCATGTCGTGTGCAGGTACGTTTACCACTATTCACCTGTTTACGCAGCCACAAGGCCGCACATCGGGCTTAAATGCGTGTGATCAATCTGTTTCGGGATGGTTTAGAGACGTTGGCAGCGTCATCAGCTTCGAGTTGATAGCGGTTCGTGGGGACTGTTCACGCTTTGTACCTGTTCGAGCTTTACAACTACAGGCCGCTACGTGCTAACATCCCTGAATAGCCACTGTTAACCATAGCGGCAACTGTTGGTCATAGAATCCCTTAAAAAAAGATTGTATCTTGAGATACGAAAATCATCTTAAGCTATTGTTTTTAAAGGATTTTGTTGTGTGAGTGCCGATAATAGGAGTCGAACCTACGACCTTCGCATTACGAATGCGCTGCTCTACCAACTGAGCTATATCGGCCCTGAGAGGCCGGTTACGAATGTAACCACGGGGCAGAAGGTTAGATCTAACCGAGTGATGCGTCAATGCCCTTTTGAATCAAACGGCTATTTTTGCATCACCCATGTTTATTTACGCACGAATCGTATCATCGCCGAAGCCGATCCACTTGTAGGTGGTCAGCGCTTCAAGACCCATCGGGCCACGCGCGTGCAGCTTCTGAGTGCTGACAGCCACTTCCGCGCCCAGACCGAACTGGCCGCCGTCTGTGAAGCGCGTTGAAGCATTCACATACACGGCTGAAGAATCCACCTCGTTCACAAAGCGATCGGCGTTGCGCAGGGTACGCGTCAGGATCGCATCGGAATGCTGCGTGCCATGCTCACGAATATGAAGCGATGGCAATCATCGAGATCCACCACAAATCTTCACGTTCCAGATCCAGAGACAAGGAACTCGTCGTCATACTGTTCTGCTTTTACTGGTACCACGGCAGCTGGGCCATCTTTCAACAGCGGCCAGGGCGTTAGCCTCAGCATGCAGCGTAAACGCCGCTTTTCGCCATCTGTTTGCTCAGCGCAGGCAGGAAAGTGTTCGCGATACCCTGATGTACAAGCAGCGTTTTCCACTGTGTTACAGGTGCTTGGACGCTGGTTTTGGCATTACGATGGATCCTTCAGCGCCGGTTTCAATCTCGGCGCTGTCATCGACAACAATATGACCACACGCCAATACCACCGGTGATCACCGGGATAGTCGACTGCTCAGCGACACAGCTTGGTGCAAGACCCGCGCCCACCGCGTGGGAATCAGCATGTCGAAATGTATTTATCCCATTGCGGCAGCATCTCGTTCACCAGCGCGGCGATCGGGAGCTTTCAATCGCCTGCCACGGGCCACCCGCCGGTAAAGCCGCCACTCTTTCCAGCGCGCCTTGCTCGGATGACTCTTTTACCGTTGCACCGTTGGTGCGCCAGGTCTCTTTTTCCGCCGCGCAGAATAGGCCGCGTTGCCGGTTTTTTCAGGCACAGAGACGCGACATCGACCGTCACGTTAGGACGGGCTTCATAAATCACGCCGATCACACCGAGCGGTACGCGGCGACGCCTCAAGACGTAAACCGCTGTCGGAGCAGTCCACCGTCAATCACCTGCCCGACAGGATCAGCCAGATTACACACCCTGGCGAACATCGTCGGCGATACCTTTCAGACGTGCTGGCGTCAGCGCCAGGCGGTCGAGCATTGCTTCGCTCAGGCCGTTTTCACGCGCTTCAGCTAAGTCTTGTTCATTGGCACGCAAAATCTCAGCGGGATTGCGATTCCAGATAATCAGCGATTTTTTCCAGCACGCGGTTTTTCTCGCGGCTGGAAAGGAGCGCCAGTTTGTAAGAGGGCGGCCTTTGCGGCTGCACCCATTTGTTCCAGCATTTTCTGGCTCCTTAACGAATAATCATATCATCGCGCGATGCACGGCGACCGGGCCATATTCATAGCCCAGGATGGCGTCGATCTGCTGAGAGTGGTGACCCGCAATCCGGCGCAGAGCATCACTGTTATAGCGGCTCACGCCGTGAGCGATGTCGCGACCTTCAAGGTTACGGATACGAATCACTTCACCACGAGAGAAGTTGCCTGTCACGCTTTTAATTCCTTTTGGAAGTAATGAACTCCCTCTTTCCAGAATAGCGGCAGTNGCCCCTTCATCGACGGTAATTTCACCTGCAGGTGGCGCGCCGAAAATCCAGCGTTTGCGGTTTTCCAGCGGGGATTCCTGTGCATGGAAGCGTGTTCCCACGGAAATACCTTCCATGACGTCACCAATCACACCAGGGCGACTACCCGCAGCAATGATGGTGTCGATACCGGCACGGCACGCCACGTCCGCAGCCTGCAGCTTGGTACCCATTCCGCCCGTTCCCAGGCCAGAAACGCTGTCACCCGCGATGGCGCGCAGCGCATCATCAATGCCATAAACGTCTTTAATCAGTTCAGCATCCGGGTTGGAACGCGGATCGGCGGTGAACAGACCCNGCTGNTCAGTCAGGAGCAGTAATTTATCAGCACCNGCCAGAATCGCGGCCAGCGCAGAGAGGTTATCGTTATCGCCCACTTTGATTTCAGCGGTCGCCACGGCGTCGTTTTCGTTAATGACGGGGACGATATTGTTGTCCAGCAGCGCACGCAGCGTATCACGCGCATTCAGGAAACGTTCTCTGTCTTCCATATCCGCACGCGTCAGCAGCATCTGCCCGACATGAATGCCATAGATAGAAAACAGCTGTTCCCAGAGTTGAATCAGTCGGCTTTGTCCCACGGCGGCCAGCAACTGTTTAGAGGCTATCGTCGCGGGGAGTTCGGGGTAACCCAGGTGTTCACGCCCGGCGGCAATCGCCCCGGAAGTCACAATAACGATACGATGCCCTGCGGCATGCAGCTGAGCGCACTGACGTACAAGCTCAACAATGTGGGCGCGATTTAGGCGGCGCGATCCGCCTGTTAACACACTGGTACCGAGTTTTACCACCAGCGTCTGGCTATCACTCATGATTCTCTGCCGTTCAACGATAAGGGGAAATGATGTCAAACGAACGTTTTAGCAGGACTCAGCCCCGTTGCCAACTGCCTTAGCACATCACTAAACACTTTGTTGCGCCGGATCAGGGAGCGTAGTGGCAAATTTTGACAATTTTATTACAGAAATAATAAATCACAATTTTTTAAAATTATTCTTATTTTGTCATAAAAGTTTAATTCCAGAACGTTAAAACCCTTCCTGTTTTTTCACGGGACTTAGGCATGAGCTTATCGTCCAGCGAATTTTAGCGCGTTTATAAAATCAGGATCGAAAATGAAAAAGAGCACACTGGCATTAGTGGTTATGGGCGTAGTTGCTTCTGCATCTGTACACGCGGCCGAAGTCTATAATAAAGATGGCAATAAACTGGACGTGTACGGCAAAGTAAAAGCAATGCACTACATCAGTGATGATGCCTCTAAAGACGGTGACCAGACCTACGTACGTTTCGGTTTTAAAGGTGAAACACAGATTAACGATCAGCTGACGGGCTATGGCCGTTGGGAATCCGAATTTGCCGGTAACAAAGCAGAGAGCGACTCCTCTCAGAAAACCCGTCTGGCATTCGCTGGCCTGAAACTGAAAAACATTGGTTCTCTGGATTACGGTCGTAACCTGGGTGCCCTGTATGACGTCGAAGCATGGACCGATATGTTCCCTGAGTTCGGCGGCGACTCTTCCGCGCAGACTGATAACTTCATGACCAAGCGTGCTACCGGTCTTGCCACCTACCGTAACACCGACTTCTTCGGCATGGTTGACGGCCTGGACATGACGCTGCAATACCAGGGTAAAAACGAAAACCGCGACGCCAAGAAACAGAACGGCGACGGTTTTGGTACTTCTCTGGCTTATGACTTCGGCGGCAGCCCTTTCGCTGTTAGCGGCGCATACACCAGCTCTGACCGTACCAATGCTCAGAACCAGCTGGCTCGCGGCCAGGGCGACAAAGCTGAAGCATGGGCAACCGGTCTGAAATATGACGCGAACAATATCTATCTGGCAACGATGTATTCTGAAACACGCAATATGACCCCAATTTCTGGTGGTTTTGCGAATAAAGCACAGAACTTTGAAGTCGTGGCGCAATATCAGTTCGATTTCGGTCTGCGTCCGTCCCTGGGCTATGTACAGTCTAAAGGCAAGGATATCGAAGGTATCGGTGATGCTGATATCGTGAAATACATTGATGTGGGCGCGACCTATTATTTCAACAAAAATATGTCCACGTTTGTTGATTATAAAATCAACCAGATTGATGACAAAAACAAACTGGGTGTCAGCAGCGATGACATCGTTGCACTGGGTATGACTTACCAGTTATGATCACGCTGTTATAAAAAATCCCGGCCTGTGTGCCGGGATTTTTTTGTCGGGGATTCATGCGGTCTGATGCCCTCACCCCGGGCCCTCGCCCACAGGGAGAGAGAGAAACCATCAGGCCGTCAGCTTGACCGCTTCGCTGGAAAAGTCATCCGCAGGCTCCAGCTTCAGATCCAGAGTCGCCAGCAAAGCACGCGCCTTGTCGTGGAACTCTTTCAGCATATATTCCAGACGGTCGATCACTTCCTGATCTTTAATAGCCGCCACCTGCCAGTTTCCGTCTTTATTAAACAGGCCAAACTGGTAGCTGTAAGTAAAACGCTTTT
>JGI20225J20221_1001226_pt2 | contig 29293 bp, 28 predicted proteins | sample BioMet4_FD_20221 | JGI IMG/M metagenome (IMG submission 20221)
TTTTTGCTACGCTGAAGAAAGAAAAACTTTATCGAATCAGGACGGAGCGGATGCCCATGGCACAGGTTAAGAGCATCGTATTCCGGTACATCATGACCTACTATAACCGCCGGCGAATCTATACTGCCAACCCCGGCGGCCTGCCGCCAGCCATGTATCGTCAGGCCGCCAGAGGCCTGGCCGCATAAGCCGCAGATTTTGGGTGTTCACATTCTGCACTCTTCTTGACTTCTCTACTCCCCCCTTTTCTATTAATAACGATTGAGCGGGGCAAATGGTCACATTTTCCCCGCCCAATCTATTCAACTGCTGATAAAAAAGAGGGCTAATCGTTGATTCCCAGAGAGAACTGTTTGAGCCATTTCGTAATTGTCTCTATGTACATAAATTTTGTGTTCATAAGGCCAAGGGAAAGATTGCGCCTGAGATTATGGAAGATATCACTTCTATGCTTTATCTAAGTCCAACTGCTGTTGTTTGTCATTGTATGGGCTTCTAGTTATGGTACTACTGCGTCTATTTCTTTTGCATATTGTCAAGACTCCAATCAAGGAGGGATACTATATGCAGTCAAACAAATCCTGTCCCATCATTGAGCAATACCTTGCATACTTGATAACTGTCAAAGGCCGAAGCTCAAATACCATATCGGAGTACCGACTAGATCTGCTCCAATTCCTTTGTTATATAGCTGATTCAAGGGGATATACACGCGCTGATTTTAGCTTTGCAGACTTGGATTTTATCTGGTCCATCCGCCTTAATGATATGTATGCCTTTTTGGCCTATTGTCAAGAAACATTGAATGCAGCGCCAGGTACCAGATACCGAAAGATTGTTTCCATGCGGCAATTCTGGAAGTATCTCAAAACAAAGGTTCACTTAATTGACAACAACATAGCAGAAGAATTAGAGACACCAAAGCTGCCCAAGCGGAATGTACGGACATTAACATTGGAGGAGTCTGTACGTCTACTAATACAAGCAAAATCGTGCTCAGCTCGTGACGACTGTATTATTACTATTTTTCTCAACTGCGCATTGCGATTGTCCGAGCTAGCATCGTTGAATATCGCTCAGGTCGACTCCGATGTTATCTCTATTATCGGCAAGGGGAATAAAGAGAGAAAAATTTATTTGACACCCGCCGTTAAACAATCACTTTCAAAATGGCTTGCCATCCGCAGCACGCTAAAGGTCGATTGCAATGCATTATTTATCTCTAGGAACAGAGGCAGACTTACAACACGTTCCATACAAAACGTCGTTAAAAAGCACATCATTGCCGCTGGTATCAATCCAGAAGGCTTTTCCACGCATAAGCTTCGTCACACTGCAGCTACGCTCATGTACAAGTATGGGCATGTAGATATTCGATCTCTTCAACAAATCCTTGGACATGATGTTCAACTGAGCATCATGGCTTAAACATTATACGAAACTCATTTTACCCCATGAACTGCCGGGTTGCTCAAACCATGAAGCAATTGACAAAAGGTTATGGCAGAGCTATGCTAATATTAAGTATACTTGTAGTTTACTATATTTCAATATAATGAAAGGAACTTGCATGGGACGGAAGGAACGAGATCTGAAGGAAAAAGAGCTTCGTCGTGGTGATATTATCGATGCCGCCGAACGGGTTTTCTTTTCCAAGGGATATGAGAACACCTCAATGGACGAAGTCGCAAAGGAGGCGGAATTCAGCAAGCGCACCGTTTATCTGTATTTCAACAGCAAGGAGCAAATTTATTATAAAATCATGATTAGGGGCTACCGGCTGCTGATTGACATGTTGGAGACCGTCTTTCGGGAAAAAGCCCCCCAGAATGCGGCAGAAGAACTGCGCTGTATCTTTTTTTGTTTCTTTCGGTTCAGTCAGGAACATGCTCCGTATTTTAAAGCCATCATGGAGTATGAGGCCAAGGCTTCCGATCAATATGTCGGTATCGAGAACGCATCCATCGACGAATGCTACCAGCTGGGCGAACAGATTTTCGGGTATCTTTCGCGGGCATTGCAAAGAGGCGCGGAGGAAGGGAGCCTGTGCAAGGGACTTGACAGCGAAAAGGCTGCCTTGGTCTTGTGGGCAAGTACTGTGGGTGTCTTTAATACCAGGGAGAAGAAAAGCGAATATTTGAAAAACTATCACGGTATCAGTCCCGAAGACTTTGTGACTGAGGCTTTCAACATGATGATGCGCCTGATTACCGGTAGAGGAGAAACGGAGAATGAGCGGAAAGAAAATTCGTAAATATGCGGCCAGAGGGCTTGGGAGCATGGCCGGGGCAGTCCTTCTTCTGCTGACCGCACTTTTTATCATTAGCGGAGGATTTATGAAACAGCACTATCTGGAACCGTGGTCGGAGGAATATGCCACACAATATGATGACCCGAGAATAAGTCTCACGGCCCGCGGCATTCTGGCCGCCAGCGGGCACAACATGCAGCCGTGGATTATCCGGCTCGATCCTTCTGATTCCATGGTGCTCTACCTCTATGCGGACAGCACGCGCATGACAAAGGAAGTGGACCCGTATGCGCGTCAGATGATGATTTCGCAGGGTACTTTTCTGGAGTATGTCGCCGTTGCCGGTAAGAAAGAAGGCTGGGACACCAAAATTGAACTTTTTCCAGATGGTGCGTACGATGAAAGCAACCTTGCCCACAGTATGGACACTCTGCCGGTGGCAAAGGTCACCCTGACAAAGACTCAGCCGCAAGACACTCAGCTCTATGACGCGTTATATCTGCCCGACACCAATCGGGAGCCATACCAGGCCAAGGAACTTTCTACGTCACAGATCTCCGGCCTCGAATGGCTTTCGGACACGGATGGAATCTCTGTTACGGTTTATCAGGAACAAGATATGCTTTCCGGAATCGGCAGATATGCGCTGCAAAGCGCACAAATCGAAGCTGAAGTATCTCGCGTCATGGAGGAATCCAACGTTATTTTCCGTGCCAACGAGTACCAAAAGAACCAATACCGCTTTGGGTACTCCGTGGAAGGTCAGGGTGCTTCCGGGTTCATGAAGCACATTTTGCAAGGAATGCTCACCATCTTCCCGTCCCTGAACTCCGGTGAGGCCGCCTCCCGAAACTTTATCAGTTATACCCGTACATCAATCGACAGCACGCCCGCTTATGCCATGATTATCACTCGGGACAACAGCAGAGAAGTACAAGTGGAAAGTGGGATGCTCTACAGCAGGCTCGTTCTGACAGGCCATGCACTGGGCCTTGTCATGCAGCCCCTCAGTCAGGCTTTGGAGGAATATCCCGAGATGAATAGCCTTTATACGGAATTCAAGCAGGCATATGCGCCGGATGGCGGAACCGTGCAGATGTTGTTTCGCGTGGGATATCCGACCAAGAGTACCCCACTCAGTATGAGGCGGGATGTGATGGATTTTATTACGAAGTAATCGCATGGCAGGATATTTCGCAGTTTTTGAGCCGGGTTGGCCTGAAAACTGCGCTTATTGTTGTTGGCAAGCCCAAGGGGTACCCCTTGGGCTTGTCCTGTATAAACATAATGAGTATTTCAAAGCCTTAAAATGCTCCACCCTAATAGGTATAATGTGAAATTGGGAGAGATTCATAGTAAGCAGTGCCGGCATTTTTCATGGAATTCATATTCCTTCTTAGCTTCTCGGACTCACAATGCTTGCAAGTCAAATGCCCCAGCAGCTTCGCTCGTATCAGACGAAGTTATTTTTAACCGCGTAAGTTCTGCTGTAAGTGATGAAAAACCTTCCCAAAGAATTGAAAGCAAACTCTGTTCCTGTCCGGGATCAACTGAAGCGATTGTCATATGCGGGGTCCAGTTTTTTTGTTGAAGCGAATATAGACACCCTTTATCCGTGCAACAGGTATCATATTTCCCATGTATATCTGAATGGAGTTTTAGAAGGTTATAGTTGGAACAGGGAGCTATAAAACACAGGCGGGAATCCGAAAAAAATCCAAAATGGTTAAAGCAAATCCGAATTTTTTTGTGTTGCACTGCGACTGTGGAAATCCACTTGAATAAATCTGCGTCATTCAGATTTGTATAGATGCCAAACGATATATGGGGTTCATATGCATCAATAGTGATACCTTGTATTTTCAATTTTTCTTTAATGCAGTATATTTCTTCATTGAAGTGATTGTCAAATGTGCCCATTACACATAACGTCCGTAATTGTTTCAAAATATTCCTCCATGCACGCAATATCTTTTTCTTATTAATGCATTTACCTTATCCAATACACTATACCAGCATTTTGTAAATTTCAACTGTTTTTATATCTAATGTACGGAGGAATCCACTACGAAAATTTGCTTGTTAATGTAGACAAGCTGTGATATAAAAATGTGCTCGAATTGCGCACCAGGAACCGTGAGAATTTAGTTCAGCTCTGTGGATACATTTCGGCTTTTGTCACAGAGCGGAAACGTAGCTAATTCATACTCCGGAGCCCGGAAATTGCGAACTTTCCTTGATATGACCATATGTATTGACAGAAAAGGATCGCGATTAAGAAGCGTTCTCACTGCAATATATGATTGGCGCGATAAAAAGTTATAACGAAATGATTTCCTATGCCGGTGGCAGCGTAACATGTGCCAGCCAGTGAATCGCATTTTCCTTATAGATAATTTAATTAGCATTGATTCCTAAAGCTAATTGGAATAAACTGTTGTGCAGCGGATTACACAAGGCGATTATTGCGGAAATGCCGATGCAAAAAAGCCTCCGTTCTTTGACGAAACCCATCACATTCACTTAACTGATTTTTTCATCAAAACCCTTTTCAGTGATTCGTTGAGAGGGGCGCACTAATATGAAATTTAAGGAGGTATACGATTTGATTAAGCGGGAAATCATCAAGCAGATTCGTGGACAAAGAGCTGTGGATGGCGCCGGGGTCCATCTTGTTCGTGTACTCGGGAACAACGATGTTAAAGATTTCGATCCTTTTTTAATGTTGGATTCGTTTGATTCTACCGACCCTTCTGACTATCTTGCCGGATTCCCCATGCACCCACATAGGGGAATCGAAACCATTACGTACCTGATTTCCGGCAGAATTGATCACGAGGATTCTCTGGGAAATAAAGGAACAATTTACTCGGGAGAGTGCCAATGGATGACAGCCGGCCGCGGCATTTTACATCAGGAGATGCCGAAAGAGTCAGAAAGAATGCTGGGATTTCAGCTATGGCTTAATCTTCCTCACCAGGAAAAGATGACAACGCCTGCATATTGCAGCCTTACAAGGGATTTGATTCCTACAATCAACAGCGGAAAAGCGGAGATTGGGGTCCTTTCCGGTCGCTTTGGGGATGTGGCTGGGATCACTCCGGCACATATCCCTGCAACGATTTATGACATTATGCTTCCAATCGGGGAGGACATTACTGTTCCAACAAAGAAGGACGAAACAGTTTTTGCCTTTCTTATCGAGGGAGATGCTGTCATCAACAATCAGACAATATCATCGAAATCGGCGATTCTATTCGAACGTGGAGATTATATAACTGTTTCGGCGAAGCCAGAATCTGGATTGCGGTTTATTTTCTTTTCTGGAAGGGCACTGCATGAACCAATTGCGTGGGGCGGACCTATCGTAATGAACACTCAGGACGAGCTTATGACTGCGTTCAGGGAGCTGCACAATGGTAGCTTTATTGAGCAAAGTTGAAATGGTAAATACTTTTAAAAGCTTGTTTTGATATAATTCGAGGTAAAAGATCCAACAAAAATTGTTTTTTAGGATTGTTTTTTAAGGATTTTGATAATGAAATAACTTGAAAAAGGAAATTTTAATCAACGAAAATTTTTCGAAGCAGCATATGAAAGCATTTACTAAAGAGTAAATCAATTTTAGAAACAAGTATATATTATTACTTTTACGGAAACAGACTTTCCATATTTTGACAAAACTGTTTCCTCCCATATACATCCTGCGCATTCCGGACAAACGAAATCATCAGAGATATCCTCGCATTTTGTACCCGGTACCCTAATCGGGGAAACCCTTTGCCTCATCATATTGTCGGTAGTCAATAATTTGTACACGCGAAAACACTCAAAAGCGTATGTCAAACTTATTATATAAGGAGAATGAATTATGAATAACAAGAAGATTGGTATATTTGTGGGAAGCCTTCGCAGAGGTTCCTTTAGTCGCTCCATTGCAAAGGCGGCTGTATCGCTTTCACCAGCGGAACTTGAATTTCGTTTCATCAATATTGGCGACCTCCCACTGTACAACCAGGATTTTGACGATGACGGACAATTGCCCAAATCATATGAACTATTTCGCAACGAAGTGGCAGAGCTCGATGGATTTCTTTTTGTAACTCCGGAATACAATCGCTCCATTCCAGCCGTACTAAAAAATGCACTAGATGTGGCTTCCCGCCCATATGGGCATAATGTCTGGAGCGGGAAGCCGGGTTCCATCATCAGCGTATCTCCAGGCGGACTTGGCGCTTTTGGGGCCAATCACCATCTGCGCCAACCTATGGGATTTTTGAACATTTTGCTTCTTCAGCAACCGGAAATCTACATTAGCAAAGTGACCACCCTTTTGAATGAACAGGGAGAGCTTGTTGATGAATCGACCCGCACGCACCTGAAAAAATTTATGGATGCTTTCTCTGAATGGGTAAGAGTTATTTCTGAGTCTCATTGAATCTTTTAAGCATTGAATTTAATTGCGCATAACAGCGACGTAGGACGTGTAGTAAAAGCTTTCGGAGCAAAAGTTAAGATTGAACGCAACGGAAACAACCGCGCATTTTTGCTGCAACCGCGCAACAAAAAGCATTTAGTTTCGCAGGGGCATTATAACAATATTTTACTATTTTTTTATTGATTAATAGGTTGACGAAAGAAGAAGCGAGTGGTAAAATAAAACCGAACATTAATTAAGACTGTGTCCTGATATTTGAATCAATATAATTATTTATTGCTGCGGGTGATTTTATGAATAGACGGTACAGCATTCAGAAACAGGCGATTCTGGACGCTTTGGGCCGACTCTGCCATCCAACAGCGCAGGAGATTCTAGAGGAAATTAAGAAACAATATCCTCGCATTAGCAAAGGAACTGTTTACCGAAATCTGAATCTTTTGGAAGAGGACGACATTGTAAAACGGCTTTTTTTTCCTGGCTCTTCGGATCGCTTCGACGTCGATGTACGTCAGCACAATCATATCCTCTGCGTGCGATGCGGTCGAATTTTCGATCTGGAACCGGACAGTATGGATAATATTGACCGACAAATCGAACAGGAAACAGGTTTCACAATTATAAAGCACGATATCACGTTTCAAGGTGCTTGTCCCGAATGTAACCGGGGAGAGCATAAATAATTATTGTATGGGAGGCTGATTTAAAATGCCATCTTTTGCAAATCCATTCCAAGGAAATGTCGACCGTAAGATGAGCAAGGAGGAACTTATTCAGGCTATTCGTCTGGACATAGCGGGCGAACTGGAAGCCATCTATTTGTATGACGCTCACGTGCAGGCGACGGACAACGAGGTAGCGAAAAAAGTGATTGCGGATATCCGCGACGAGGAAAAGGCTCATATGGGCGAATTGATAACGCTGCTACGCACACTCGACTCGAAAGAGGCCGACCTGTTCGCCTCGGGCGAAGCGGAGGTCCGGGAGATGCTGGGCGAGCTCGAAATTTAACGCCCCGGCTGAGAAACCTTCCGGTGGTACTTCGGAACCCGTGAGGGCCTGATCGATAAAACATGACACTGGAAAAACAAAGCGGAGGTTGGAGCCTTTAAGTGATTATACGCAATTCCCGGGTACGAGCAGAAATTAGCCCAGCATATCTTGTTTACAAGTTTTCATGTATTATTTTAGCAAAAACTAAAAATATAAAAAGAGAGGCTGATCAAAATGAAAAAATATGTATGCACAATTTGCGGTTATATCTATGATGAAACGTTGGGCTGCCCGGAGCAGGGAATTGCTCCCGGAACCAAATGGGAAGACGTCCCCGAAGATTTTACATGTCCGGATTGCGGCGCCGGGAAAGATGCGTTTGAATACACGGAATAAAACATCAGGAAACGGCCGCATTTTTTCGATGCGGCCGTTCCTGTATTTAGGCGAAACTTACGGTTAACCGAACCTTATCGAGAGGACTTCAACTCTCTTTTGCTGGGCGGAAATTCAATATTCGACTTTTCTAATTGACTTATTTTAACGATTGACTTTTATAAAAACAGGTGCATACTAAAAGGAGAAAGTTTCTAAAAAAGTCAAAAAAAGGAATAAAATTTGATAAAAAATTGGTGTTGCGCGGGTATTTCCGTAATGAACGCCAGCTTATTGAACGGTGCCGCCGCAATTCTCTCATCCTTGAAAATTTTTAGTAGGAGGAATCAAACTATGGATTACAGCGCAATGATCCAGAACCGAAAATCCGTGCGGGAGTTTCAGGATACGAAAGTTCCGGAATGCACTCTCGATGAGATCAAGCAGTACTATGACAGCGATAGTAAAAAACTGGTTCCCTCTATTCATACCGAGCTTCGCTTTTTCGGATGCGGTACACGGGAAAAGCTGATGGGCGCGGCAGGTTACCATGATTTTATGATTGGCAATGCCGACTATTTTGTCCTCTTATCCGACAACGCGGACTTTATGATTGAAAACGCAGGCTTTCTTGCAGAGGATCTCATCCTTCATATGGTGGAATGGAATCTCGGCAGTTGCTGGCTCACATTTGAGGACGGAGAAAAAATCAAAAAAGCGTTGGCAATCGAATCCGACAAGTGCGTCGTTGCCATTGTTGCATTCGGCTTTGAAAAGAAGTCCTCAAAGCGGATCTATCTCAACATAAAGAGCATGTCCAAGATCGATATTGATATAAAACGGGGATATTATTCTCCGCATCTTGGAATTAATGGTATGGTATTTTCGGGAAAGTGGGGCAATCAAGACGGGGTTGATGAAGAAATCGGTGATATGGACAGCCCCCTTTGGCAGGCATTTTACGCCGCAAGTCTTTCTCCGAGCTACCTCAATTGCCAGCCGTACGGTTTTGTTCTGGACGGTGACGCGGTGGTCCTGATTTCAAAAAGCGATGCTTGTACGGATGAAAAGGACCAAAAGCTCAATCTGGGAATCGTGATGCTGCATTTTTCCGGCGTCGCGGAGCAAATGACCGGAAAGATCACCTGGAACCTCGGTTCCTACGAAAAAGATCTCGGCCTGCCACCGATGTGTAAGGCTGTGGCCTATTGCAGGTTATAACTGCTTTGACATATCCAAAATAAACAGAAAAGAGGAACAAAAAATGGTTGAATTTTATCGTTGCGAGCTCTGCGGAAATATGGTTGCGCTGATCAAAAAGGGTGGAGGAACCCTGGTGTGCTGCGGTCAGAATATGACAAAGCTAGAAGCCAACTCTACCGATGCGGCCAAGGAAAAGCATGTTCCCGCTGTTTTGCGGGAAGGCGGAAAAATCAAAGTTACCGTTGGTTCTACTCCGCATCCCATGCTGCCGGAACACCACATTGAGTGGATTGCGCTGGTCACCGACGACAAGGTGGAGCTGAAGTATCTGAAGCCGGGCGAAGAGCCCCGGGCAGAATTTGCCGAGGTTCCCACCGGTACGGTTTACGCATACTGCAATCTGCACGGTCTCTGGAAAGCTGCGCTATAAGGCCGCGTAAACGACAGATCGACTTCAGAATGATCTATCATTCACTTTGCCGAGTTTTTGAAAGGCATTGAAAAGAAAAGAATGCTCGCCGCAAGAGCCCGGAGAAAGATCCGGGCTCTTGCGCTTGTAGACAATTCTTAGAATATGCTCAAGATGGAATCCGAAAGCGCAGAGGGCACCCATGGTAGAACCCTCCGACGGATGGGAAGACGAGCAGGGCCAGCAAAATTCTGGCGGCTCAAACTAAATTTATTGAAAAGGGGTCGTTTCCAAATGTCTGTAAAAAATTCGATGACATCCGATTTCCTTCACTCCGCCTATGGCGGTGAGAGCATGGCGCACATGCGGTATCTGATCTGGGGCGATATGGCCGAAAAAGAGGGATTTCCCAATGTGGCCCGTTTGTTCCGTGCCGTGGCATTTGCCGAGCAGGTCCATGCCGGCAACCACATGCGTGAAATCGGAGGTGCCACCGGCGACGCAACCGTGACGGCAGGCGGTGTTTTCGGAACAAACAAGACGGCGGACAACCTCCAGGGCGCCATCAACGGCGAGCTGCATGAGGTGGAACAGATGTATCCCGTGTATTTAAACGCAGCCGAATTTCAGAAGGAGACGGGAGCACAGCGCTCCTTCCGCTTTGCCCTGGAGGCTGAAAAGCAGCACGCGGAACTGTTTGGAAAGGCTTTGGCGGCTGTAAAGGCCGGCAAGGATCTGGAGCTGGCGGCAATCTACGTCTGTCCCGTATGCGGACACACGATTCTGGACACCCCGCCCGAGCGCTGCCCCGTTTGCGGCGCAAAGAAAGAGGCTTACCACAAGTTCTGATACCAAATTTTTAAATAAAGGGGAATAGGCTAATGTTGGATCAAAAACTGGTTTCCTTACTGAATAAGCAAATTAACTTTGAGTGGTACTCTGCCTATCTCTATCTGGATATTTACAGTTACTATACGGATCGGAATCTGAACGGGTTCGGTAACTGGTTCTATGTACAGACTCAGGAAGAGCGGGATCACGCGATGCTGTTCACCCGGTATTTGCTGAACAACAACGAACGGGTTGTCCTGCAGGATGTACGGGCGCCGCAGAATCACTTTGAAGATTTCCGCACCCCTGCGAACACCGCATTCGAACATGAACAGCAGGTGACAAAGGCGATCAACCAAATTTATGCGGCGGCCTATGACCTCAAAGATTTTCGCACGATGCAGTTCCTGGACTGGTTTGTCAAGGAACAGGGGGAAGAGGAGAAAAATACAGAGGATATTGTCAAGCGCTACGATTTGTTTGGCAGCGATGCCAAAAGTCTGTATCTGTTGGATTCGGAGCTCGCCGCGAGAGTATACGCCCCTCCGACGCTGGTGCTGTAACAACGGCGGAGGAATCCTCTTCCAGAGGTTCCTCCGCACAAAAACAGTGATAATTTTTGAAATTCCGGCAGGAATATTGAAGGAGTCGAGCTCATGACTGTATATGATTTTCAGGTAAAGGATATCAGCGGCAAGGAGGTTTTCCTTTCGGAGTATTCCGAAAAGCTTCTCCTGATTGTGAACACGGCAAGCAAATGCGGATTTACACCGCAATATGACGGTCTTGAAAAACTCTATCAGAAATATAAGAATCAGGGCCTGGTGGTCCTTGGATTTCCATCCAACCAATTTCTTGCTCAGGAGCCGGGCGGTGAAGAGGAAATCTCCTCTTTCTGCCGGTTGAATTACGGCGTCACATTCCCCCTCTTTTCCAAGATCGATGTGCGGGGCGACCAGATGGACCCGTTGTTCCAATACCTGAGTGACAGCGCGCCTTTCCAGGGCTTTGAGATGTCGAAGGAGTCCGGCAAAAAAATAAGGGCCGTGGTAGAAAAATACTATCCGGAAAACCTGGAGGGAAACGGGATCAAATGGAATTTCACCAAGTTCCTTGTGGGAAGGGACGGGCATGTGATGAAACGCTTCGAGCCTACCCAAACGCCTGAAGAACTGGAACCGTCTATCGAAGCAGCCCTTTCCTAAAACGTTCAAAATAATCTGCGAGGAATAAGAGCATATGGGGGACAGGCGGCGCTGATGTATCAGTTTGACAATTATCCTGGCTTTAAAGACAAAAAAAGACAGTACCAAGCTAAAATGCTGTCTTTTAATATTTTGTAAAATGTTCAAATTTTTCTTGACATTTGCTTGTTGTAAAAATTAGAATTACAAAATATACGAATGGATTGCCGGAAACGACACAGAAAGGGAGCGCTTTTATGAGTAGAGCTTTTAACGCGAAGGCATATGAAGCCATGGACTATGGCATGTATCTGGTATCTACAACGGCGAATGGAAAGCGGCACGGCTGTATTGTCACCTCGTTTGCACAGGTCACGTCATCTTATCCTCCTCGTTTTACTATAACCTTGAATAAGGATAACGCCACCACGGATGCGATTTTGGCTTCCGGTGTTTTCTCTGTGACGCTGTTGGGAACCGAGTGCTCAGATGAGGTCATCAATACCTTTGGCTATAAATCGGGTCGGGTAGGTGATAAGTTCAACGGATTCGAGACGAAGACGGATGAAGCGGGCTGCCCATATTTGACGGATCACATGGTATCCCGCGTCAGCTGTCGCGTGTTGGAAAAATTGGAGATTGGGAACTATCTGCTGTTCGTGGGCGAAGCCAGCGAGGCGGAAGTTCTCGCCGGCGGAGAAATGCTGACGCTGGGCGCCTTTTCTGGACGCGGCAAGAGAACGCCCCCTACCGCTACGGTAGTCAGAGAGATGGTGGGCAATGGATTCCGCTGTACGGTCTGCGGTTATATCTATGAGAGTGAAACTTTGCCACCGGACTATATCTGTCCCGTTTGCCATGCGCCCGCCAGCAAGTTTGTTCCTAACGACTAAAGCGCAGAGTACAAAAAGGCGTCCGCTTATAGCGGGCGCCTTTTCTGAAGTCGGAAAGCGGCAAATTTTTTCTCTGATAAGTGGTGACGATCTCGACCGGCAGAGAAATTCTTGATTGACAAGGCAGTATGATAGAAAAAATTGACTACAAGCAGTGTAGAAAGCAGGGGAAGCAATTCCTGCCTGCTTTCAACGTAGAGGCCTACCATATTGTTTTTTGTAAATTGCTAATTACTTTCTCTATTCTTTCATTCATGTAAGTAAAAATCTCCTAAAAACAAATGAACTTACCTTCTTCTCGCAGTGTAAACATACTGCGAAGTTCCGTATGCTCATTTTGCGTGGTTAATGTTTCAAATTTTCTTTGACAGTTGTACCTGAAACTTCGCCTTCAACGATATTGCCATCTTTCATATGATAGCTATATATTGACGTAGGCTTATCGGTATAAACCACAGTAATATTCCATTCATTGTAAGATAAAACAATGTTTAAAATGAGTGATTTATATCAATGCTCTGAATTTCTGTTTGGGTATATCCTTTTCCATCAGAGATGTGCGCTTGCGGTTTCATGGGTATGTCACTGTCAATACATCCTGCAGGTGCAACCAACAGCTTTCCATCAAACTGAATATTTGGCAGCGCCGATCCGCAATTAGAACAGAAGCTATTTGTAGATACCCCGCTGGCTTGCGGCGGGTAGTTCATTGCATCTATTTTACCTCAACGTATTTCTGATCCTGTTTCATGTTTTCGGGATGTAATTACCTCATCGTTTAATTGACGAAACACGATATGGGAAACCATGCACAGACCGAGACAGACCGTGAATGCACCAAAATAAATCCAATCAACATTGGCCGATAGGCCTTCGAACAGCACACCATAGATTGCCTGCCCAATAGGATTACCGCACATGACAAGGCACATGAGTAGAGCCATGACCTTTCCAGAGAGGGTGGCAGGGGTAATCTTTTGCACATAGGTAATCATTTCTACGTTAAAAATCGTTGAAAAAATCATAAATATTACGCAGGAGCCGGCAATAAACAGATATGCAGTCATTGAGCCTATTGGTAACCGCAATGCAAGACCCATTGGGAGCAGAGGTGCCGTACACCCGAAAATCAAAATTACTCCACGGCTGACTTTTAGTTTATGGACAAGAACACCTGAGAGTAGTCCGCCCAATAGTCCACCAGCCGCCAGCGCGCCCTGCGCATATCCGTAGAGCCGGTTGCCTGCGGCTTGGTCAAAGCCCAGATGGCTGGTGACAACAATGGGTAATCCTACGATGATCAGTGCAGAAAAGACCAGATTGACTGCAGCGAGCAGCAACCCTAACCGTCCAATCTCCGGGTGCTCATGCCGGATAAACTGCCAGCTTTCCCTCAGGTCAGAAGCCACCAGAGAGATTACGCTCCCCTCAAAATGCTGCTTTTCAAAGGGAATATGAATGAAAATTTCCATGACGGCAGAGAGGAAAAAGCAGACAATGCTGAGATACAAAATCGGCTTTATTCCATAAAATCCGAAGATCAGCCCGCCCAGCACAGGACCTACTACTCTTGCCAGTGAGTTTACCATGTTAATAACGGCATTTCCGACCATCAGCTTGTCGGGTGATGTCAGCACCGGTAGCGACGCTTGCACTGTGGGTTGATAAGCACCCTGGATGCCGTAGAGCAGCATCAGAACGGCGATGAGCAAAGGTACCAGAGGGAGGGTCTCAAAGCTTAGCGAGTAGAATAGCATCAGCGCTGCGGTAAAGAAATCCAGGCATACCATCACGTTCCGTTTGTTCACCCGGTCGGCCACAATACCACCCAAAGGTGAAAGCAGCAGCATCGGAAGAAACGAAAGCGCCATAACAGCCCCGTACAGCGCTGCAGAATGGGTTTTGTTGAGCAAGTAGAGCGGCAGCGCGTAACGTAGGATGTTGTTGCCAAACAGAGAGATGATCTGGCCGATTACAACCATCAAAAAATCTCTTTTAAATATTTTTATTTTCACGTCATTTCCTCTTGATGCCGACCAACGGTATACAAATATTTGACATCCACATAGTTGCTACTATTCTTTCTAAGCCTAAGGTATAAAATGTCGATCCATTATAGTACTAATTTTCGGTTTTGCAAATTGTGCGTTATGGTACTAATCTGCCATCTTCACATTTCTTGTGCTATCTTGCTGTTCGCAAGCCCAAGGGGGATACCCCCTTGGGCTTATCCTGTATAAACATACTGCGAAGCTCATTTATGCACCATTAAGATACTTTTCCCATAAAATTTGCTCATCTCAACCCCTGTAAACGTATCAAAAGTACTGCTCGCTTCCAATAAAACAAGATCAATTGGTTGGCCATTGTCGTCGAAAATGAGCTTAAAATAAGCGTATGCTATTAGTAGCTGTTCAAATAAACTTTGCAAAACTTTTCAGTCATTTTCGATCCTCCTAAACTGAAGTGTCTTGCTTGTTTCAAAAAGTAGGCTGAAAATTACTTGAGCTTTGCAGCGCATTGCCTAGCCGTATTGACTGGTGTCCATATTATATTGTGGCTTCATCATATTTGCGCATTTCGAACACCCCGTCATTCTCCTGATCATCTTATCACATTTTTGGGGTGTTTACCTCCTGCACTTGTATGATGCCTCTCCAATACTTAATCACAGAAAACTCCTTCAATTGAGGGGGGGTCTGTTTTATTCATTTGAATGATGCGTATGAGAGTCTTTGAAAGCAAGTCCTTTTCATCGTCTGAAAGATTAGCCATAAAGTGCTGGTTCATATCCTTAACAATTTTTTCAACCGGTTGGCGTAATTCGTCGGCTTTCTTTGTTGTAGTAACAAGAATCGCTCGCCTATTATCAGGATGTATGCTGCGGTTTATTAAATCATTTTTCTGCATACGGTCAAGAATACCAGAGGTAGAAGATGCTTCTAACACGAGCAGTTCACCAATTTGTTTAGGTGTGAGTTCTCCGTGATTCCAAAGGCAATTCAGCACACCATACTGTGCTGGCGTAACATTATACGGTGACAGCTTTTGATTAAAATATTGGAACACAACATTTTGCGCCGAACTAAGTAAAAAGTTAATGCACTTATCCAACTCCATAAAAACCCTCCATATCTATTGACAGTATATCATATTTCTGTTATTATTCAAGCACAAGAACAGTTCCTATTACGAAATATTCACAACAAGTAAAACGGAGGATAAAACATGGAACTTTTTCGAGCTTGTGTTGTGCGAGAACAAAATCAGGAAGTATCTTATTCGGTAGAAAACATCTATCCCGACTTCTTATCCAAAGGCAATGTAGTCATTCAAACCGCATATTCTTCCGTTAATTACAAAGACCATTTGGCGGTGAAAGCTAAGGGTGGCGTTATTCGCAATTATCCGATGATACCGGGAATTGATGTTAGCGGAACCGTTGTATCTTCCAACACAGACGCATTTCAAGTGGGCCAAGAGGTTTTGGTGACTGGCTTTGAGATGGGCATGACACATACTGGCGGCTTTTCTGAGTATGTACAAGTTCCCGAAGAATGGATTGTCCCGCTACCCAAAGGACTTTCTTTGCGTGACGCAATGGTAATCGGCACAGCAGGCTTTACCGCCGCCCTTTCCATTGATGCTCTGGAAAATATGGGAATGACGAAATCCGAACAGCCTGAAATTTTGGTAACCGGCGCTTCTGGCGGCGTGGGAAGTGTGGCAATTCGGCTTTTATCGCAAAGCGGCTACGCAAAAATTACTGCACTAAGCCGTAAAAAGCAAGAGGAAAAGCTGCTTTTATCGCTAGGTGCGAAAGAGGTTTTGTACCCGGAAGATGTGATACCCGAGAAGTTAAAACCTTTGGGGCAACAGCGGTTCCATTATGTGCTTGATACGGTTGGCGGCAATGTGGCATCTGCACTCATTCCACAAATATTCTATGGCGGAAGCATCAGTATGTGTGGCAATGCCGGGGGAATTAAAATGGAAACGACTGTGCTGCCGTTCATACTCCGTGGTGTTAATATACTTGGAATTGATTCCGTAAATTACCCTATCGAAAAACGTTCTCGTATATGGGAACGGTTTGCCAATGAATGGCATATCATGGACTCATTATGCACTCATGAAATCGGTTTAGATGAATTAGGCGAGACCTTTTCCGCAATTGAACAGGGAACACATGTCGGGAGAGCTATTGTAAAAATCAAGTAGCTATTGGTAAGCCATCGATGCAAAAAGCCAAACAAAAACAGGCGTTTCACGTTGCGGCGCACGCCTGTTTTTGACTAAAATTATGCTGACCCATGCCAAGATTGCCGGACACGCAGAAACGAGATAAAATAATTATCAGAAAGCTGTGTGTTAAACTGCGGAAAAGAAAAACTATGATTCCGCATTCAAACGAGAGGCAATTCGGCTGGTAACAGAACAAGGAGAAAAGCCGGCGGCGGTAGCGAAAGAATTAGGCATTAACGGCAATACAATGTACAGGTGAGTCAACGAATTTCGTCAAGATGGATCCGACGCATTTCTCGGAAAAGGACACTCAAAACCAGAAGATGCTGAGCTAAGGCGTCTGAAGCGTGAAAATGATGAACTTTTGTAGGAAAATGAGATATTAAAAAGCGACGGCCATCTTTGCAAAACACCAAAGATGAAATACATATTCATGTATGATTTCCGCTTAACCTTCAAGGTGACAAGGATGGCAAGCTCTTAAAACCTCAACCAGCGGATACTATGAGTGGTTAAAGAACGGTAGAAAAACTAAACGGGATATCGAGGACGAGAAATACCTCTCATACATCCGCAGTGAATTCAACAAAAGCCGTCAGACCTATGGGCCACGGCGATTATCGAAGGCAATAAAGCAAACTTATAAGTTAAACGTTGGTCGAACCCGTGTGCAAAATATAATGGATGAAAAACGATGATGAAACGCATTTTTGAGAAGCTGAACATCAATTCAAGGGCCATGCTGCGGCAGTATATGCAGACTCGGTAATAGGACTTTTGTCACCCGCCCTTGTCACCCGCCGGGTGACAGACAACCGGAAAAATCCACTGTACAATTAAGTGCAGTGGATTTTTTGTTTTTCATGGAGGTGAGACGGTGAGCAAAATCATACGGGTGATACCCAAGGAGGACTACTGTCTGGAAATTGTTCTGGACAACGGCAGCAGCTTGCATCTGAACATGAAGAGTCGGCTGGAAACGATTCGGTTTGGTCTGTTGGCTGACGAGACTTTCTTCCGGAAAGTAACGACCGATGGCATCTGCGTTTCGTGGGAGGGAAAGGTCGAAATTTCCCTGAACGAGGCATTCCAGCTGGCGCAAAAATAAGATTATTTTGTAGGGGGTTATCAAATGAAAGTGAAGAAATTCAGTAAGTTTTTATCTCTGCTGCTGACGTTTATGCTGGCAGTTGGACTGCTGCCTGTCACGGCGCTGGCGGCATCGTCGGAAGAGGTGGCTACCCCAGACCTCCTGATTTCCGCACTCGCGAATGCGAGCAATGGAACCTGCGACACGATTACGCTCAAAAACGATATTACTAATCTCACAACAACAAACTTTAGCGTAAACGTTGCCACCCAGAAAACGGTGACGATTGACGGGCAGGGGTATACCATCACGGCGGCGGACACGGCAGGAGGTACGAGCACCGCGCTTGAGATTTCCGGCGACGGAACCGTCATCTTGAAGAACATTACTTTTAAGGGCGGCGCGGGCAGCAAAAGCTATGGACTATACATCAGTTCAGGCAGTACCATTACTGTGCAAAGCGTCGGCACGGTCAGCGCAATCGGCGGCGCTGCCACGTCGAATAACAGCTACGGGCTGTATCACGATGGTTCTGGAACTGTAATAATATCGGAAGCGGTCGGTGGTTCTGGAGAAAAAAGCTGCGGTATCTGGAACAACGGCACCGGAACGGTGTACGCGGAGACGGCCACCGGCGGGGCTGCGAACTTCAGCATCGGCGTTGATAATTTCTGGATGGGAATTGTTAATGTGGGCGCCGCCAGCGGCGGTTCGGCCGCCCTTTACAGTGTCGGCGTTTATAACAGTGGCGGTGGAACAGTCAACGCGGTAAGCGCCGTCGGCGGCAGCGCTACGTGCACCAACTCTTACAGCTACGGCGTCTGGAATGGAATAGGCTGTAAGGTAAACGCGGCAACGGCAAGTGGAGGCGAGGCATATTCAAGCTACGGGGTATCCAATTATGGCGGAACGGTAAACGCCAATGCCGCCAGCGGCGGAAGCCATACGACGAATGTATACGAAAGCTATGGCGTATACAATGAAAATGATGCAGTCGTCTGTGGTACGATTAACGTCACGACCGCGACAGGAGGGACTGCTGCCAACTCTAGTTATGGCGCGAAAAATTATGAAGGTGAAAAAGGCGGCGTGATCAACGTACAAACAGCCACTTCCGCCGCAGCCGCGAGCATACACGGCGATACAGTCGGCAACAGCATTCACACAGGCGCCGGTGTCGCGACACTCACCCTGAACAAGGGCGCGGGCGCTTTCTGCGTGCTCGACAGCATCACCGTCGCGGGTTTAGGCGCGACAGAAATCGGCGTGCTGCCTCTGGTCAGCAAGGACGGCACAGAGGGTACTTGGTATACCGACGAAGATCTGAATAACGCAGTTGCCGACTCGTCGGTGACCGGCGCGACCGCCCTGTACAGCAGCTTCTATGTCAAGGCTACCGTTCCTGCTCTGTCAGGCGGCAGCGTCAGCCGCACCAGCGACACGGCGGCTACCATCAGCTTCACCACTGATGAAGCGGGAACGGCGTACTATTCTGTAGTAGACAAGGATGCGACCGCACCAACCAAAGAAGCCGTTGCCGCAAGAACTTCTCTCGGTTCGGTGAGCGGGACGGTGGCCGACAAGGCCATCACCCTGACCGCGGGAGACAAGGACATCTATGTGGTGGTCAAGAACGCATCAGATAACATCAGCGACCCGCTGAAAATTGCGGCTGCAGCCTATGTTTCCCCGGTTGAAACGCTTGCGAATACGTTGACCAATGTCGGCCTTAGCGCTGCCGTAAGCGGCAACACAGTCACCGTCACCAGCACCGACACGAAGGTTGCCACAGATACGCTTCAGCTTGCCATCCCAGCGGGTGTAACGGTGCAGTGGAAGGCGTCCCTTACGGGAGACGTAAGCCCTTGCTTGGTATTCCTGAACGGTGACGGGACTTTTGAGCTTGCGGGCGGAAAAATTACGAATACAGAAAAAGGCATGGCGGTTGGATGCAGCCAAGGAAGCATTGTTATTTCCGGTGGAACCGCATCCTCCAGCAGCGATTTTGCCACGGTGCAAACCTACTATAAGGGCTCAACCGCACCGATGCTGACCATGACAGGCGGCAATGTAATATCAACCTCGGACGAATCAAGTAGTTGCGCAATCAGTGCGGGAGGCAAAACCGTCATCACCGGGGGCACGGTTACCGCCGAAAGTGGGAATCAGGTCGTTCTGAGTAACGCGGTGGTTGTTTACCAACGCGGCCTTCTGAGCAAGATCTCTTCCGGCAGCCTAAGTGCGTCTGTCGCCGTATCTCCGTCAAAAACCTATGCGGTGCCCACTGAAACAGATGGGCTGACCGCCACCGGTTACTCCGTTTTAGCCGACCATGTGACGGCGCAATGGAACTATAGCAACAGCGGGTGGACTGGCGTTCAGGTTGACTATAGCGAAAGCAGTTCAGGTTCCTGGCAGGTTTCCTATCCCGCCGTCCAGGTTGTGTCGGGCAGACATTCGCTTAGTTACCGCGAAAACGGTGGCACTGGCGCTGTCACACCTCAAAACACCGTCTATAAGGGCCAGAGTTATACCGTCAGCACAAATGTTTTTACCAGAACGAATTATACCTTCACCGGATGGAATACAGAGGCAGACGGCACAGGAACGCCCTATGCGGCGGGTGCCACGCTGATCGGCGGCCCCGGCTCCGACGATATTTTACTCTATGCCCAGTGGTCACCCACCGGGGGCGGCAGTAATCCCTCAGGCGGCGGTGGCGGCGGTGGCGGAGTTTCCACTCCCTCAACGACAGTGCCCACCACTTCCGGCGCCACCGCCACCACCACAGTGACGGCGCAGACCGGCACAAACGGTACGGCGTCCGCCTCCGTGACCCAGACTCAGGTAACCAGCGCGATCGAAAAGGCACAGGCGGCCGCGAAGAGTTCTGGAGAAGCTCCTAGTGTGGAAATCCATGTATCCGGCGGCTCCAACGCAACCGCGGTGCAAACCACAATCCCCAAAGCTGCCGTTCAGGCGATGGTTTCCGGCAAGATGGATTCCCTGACCCTGTCCGGCCCCGTGGCTGCGATGACATTCGACGCACAGGCAATATCCGCAATTGCCGGCGCGGCCTCCGGTGACGTGGCCTTCGCATCCTCCAAGGTGGATAACAGTATCCTTTCAGACGCGGTGCGGCAGACCGTGGGCGACCACCCGGTTTATAATTTCAGCGTCACCAGCGGCGGCAGCACGATTTCCCAGTTTGGCGGAGCCGTCACAGTTTCCGTACCCTATACCCCGGCAGCAGGCGAAAATCCCGATGCCATCGTGGCGTATTATATCAACGCCAACGGTGAGCCGGAGCTGATGCAGAACTGCCACTATGATGCCCAGACGGGCACTCTGGTGTTCACCACCACGCACTTTTCGACCTATGCCGTGGGCTATCACAAAGTGGCGTTCAGCGACGTGGCGGAGGACGCCTGGTGTTACGATGCGGTCACGTTCCTCGCGGCCCGCGGTATCACCGGCGGAACGACCGAAACAGCGTTCAACCCCCATGCAACCTTGACCCGCGGTCAGTTCATCACGCTGGTCATGCGTGCCTATGGCATCGAGCCGGATGCTGCTTCCGCGGATAACTTCTCCGACGCGGGCAATACCTATTACACCGGCTATCTCGCGGCGGCAAAGCGGCTGGGGATCTCCAGCGGTGTGGGCGACAACAAATTTGCCCCGAAGCAGGCCGTCTCCCGTCAACAGATGCTCACCCTGCTGTACAACGCCCTGAAGGCAATTGACCAACTGCCCAAGGGGAATTCCGGCAAGACGCTCTCCGACTTTACGGACAGCGCAAACATCTCTTCTTATGCGCAGGAAGCAATGGAAGGTCTGGTAAAATCCGGCGCAGTGAGTGGCAGCAACGGCAATCTACGGCCGACCGCAACGACAACCCGCGCCCAGATGGCGCAGGTGCTGTACAACCTGCTGAGAGAATAATAAGATTTCTAAAGTGAGCAAGTAAAAATCGAGCGGCTGGGAACACTTCCCGGCCGCTCGATTTTGAATCCGCTATGCCCGCTGTGCTGTAATTGGGCGCTTTAAACTCCAGAAATACCTTCAGACCAGCATCAGCGCTGGTTCAAATTTTTTTGTTTGAGTTCGTATGTTCATTTGTCTTCCTGCTGTTCCAGATTGCCGGATTTAGCAGAATTTTCTCCGGGATCTGATCGGGACCCGCTGCCCGCACGCCAAAGCCCAACTGATAGATCTTTGGAACACCCCAGAACAGCAGGCTGTCGTACATGTCCCTGTTCGTGCCCTTCATGCCGCCGCCTGCTGCCGTGGCAACGCAGACGCCCTACTTGCGGAACATCTGCTCTTTCGGACGATGCACCATCCAACAGGTGCCGTAGTGGTCGAGAAAGGACATCATCTGTCCGGTGGCATGGAACACATAGACAGGGCTCGCCAGAATGATGAGGTCCGCTTTGTCCATGGCTTCAGTAAGGGGACTCAGTTTTTCATAGTGCGGACAGCGCGTCATGTCTGTCTTGAAGCAGCTCCAACAGCCAAGGCAGGGCTCATCAAAATCGCGGGGCAGGAAGAATTCCGTGATCTCCCCGCCGACCTTTTCTGCCAACTCCCGTGCGATCATGTGCGTGCTGCCCTTGTGGTTCTGCCCGTTTATAATGACGATGTTCATTTTGCATCTCCCACCTGTTTGCGTTTATTCCTTTTGTATTTTGTCAAGATTCCTACCAAGGAGTAATCATATATGCAGTCAGAAAAATCCTGTGCCGTTATTGAGCAATATCTCGCATACTTAATAACTGTCAAAGGTCGAAGTCCAAATACCATAATGGAATACCGACTAGATCTGCTCCAATTCCTTTGCTATGTCGCTGATTCAAGGGGACATGCGCATTCCAATTTCAGCTTTGTAGACATTGACTTCATCCGTTCTATCTGCCTTGGTGATATGTATGCCTTTTTGGCTTATTGCCAAGAAACATTGAATGCAGCGCCAGGTACCAGATACCGAAAGATTGTTTCCATGCGGCAATTCTGGAAGTATCTCAAAACAAAGGTTCACTTAATTGACAACAACATAGCAGAAGAATTAGAGACACCAAAGCTGCCCAAGCGGAATGTACGGACATTAACATTGGAGGAGTCTGTACGTCTACTAATACAAGCAAAATCGTGCTCAGCTCGTGACGACTGTATTATCACTATTTTTCTTAACTGCGCTTTGCGTTTATCCGAGTTAGCATCGTTGAATGTGGAGCAAGTTGACTCCGAAGCTATCTCTATCATCGGTAAAGGGAATAAGAGCGAAAAATTTATTTGACACCGGTCGTTAAACAATCACTAGCAAGATGGCTTGCATCCGCAGCACATTACAGTTCAATAGTAATGCATTATTTATCTCCAGGAATAGAGGCAGGCTTACAACGCGTTCCATACAAAACGTCGTTAAAAAGCACACCATTGCCGCTGGTATCAATCCAGAAGGCTTTTCCACGCATAAGCTTCGTCACACTGCAGCTACGCTCATGTACAAATATGGACATGTAGATATTCGATCTCTTCAACAAATCCTTGGGCATGAAAGCATTGCTACCACGGAAATTTATACGCATGTGGATGACCGGCAGTTGCAAGCCGCCGTAAATGCCAATCCCTTGGCCATGATGTTCAATTGAGCATCATGGCTTAAGCATAATGAGAAGCTCAGCTTACCGCAACAATTGGAGTGCTGTTCAGAGACGCCTGTGCCCTTTTTAACAGTCAGCGCTGAAATGCACGCTGCCAGCGGCCTTGACCGCTTCAAAGCAGGCTATCAATTGTATACAACGGACCTCCATCGCATCAACTGATCTTGCCTATCATTCCCGGCTCACGTTAACAATGGGGGGACGCCTTTATCCCTGCGCGTGATGGTAGGCTTCCAGTTCCATCACACCGTTAATCAACATAGCTACATCCACAGGATACGCATAGGCCCGCAAGTCGATGCCTTCCAGCGCTTTTTTTGTGACGGCTTTCAGATCTTCCGGCTTGGCATGGATATCGGCCAGACAGGTGGGAAGACCGATGGACTTGTTAAAATGATACAGCTTATCCCGCTCCTCATACTGTTTATCCACCGTCAGCATAACCAGGATGCCGTACGACACCACTTCACCATGCAGATGGTGGTTTGCTTCTGTGGAGGGCAGGATGGTAAAGCCGTTGTACATGGCGTGTGCCATGCCGGTGGTGTAGTCCACCTGTACGAAGTTGGAAACAAATCCGGTAGACACGATGATGCCCAAAATCACTTCAGTCAGTTCATCGGTGACACGGTTGGTACGGCAGTCCGCCATAGCTTGCTTACCCCAGCGCATGATAGGCGTGGCACACATAGTACTCAGTGCAATGCCCAGCGCATCGGAGTGGGTGGGGATGTCGTTGCGGGAGGAGATTGTGCATTCATAGTGCTTGGCCATCGTATCGCCCATTCCAGCCCACAAATACTTTTCCGGAGCTTCCCCAATGATCTGCGTATCAATAAAAATGTGATTGGGCGGGATTTTAGAAAAGGAGTATTCCCGCAAGCTGCCATCTGGATGATACACGATGCCCAAACTGGTGTAGGATGCGCAGGTAGAGGCAATGGTTGGGAATGTGAAGAGGGGACGATGCGTTTCATGGGCCAGCACCTTGCAGGTATCGATGGCCTTGCCGCCGCCCACGGCAAAAATTATATCCGCTGCTGCTACCTGCGGCCGCAGCATATCCATGTTTTCTACAGAGGCCTCACCGCCGTACCAAAAGCATCCAATAACCTCAAGTTGACTATTTTCAATAGCCTTTAATATCTTGGCTTGCGCTGCTGCGAGTGCACGTCTGCCGCCGATAATGGCTACCTTCTTACCGTAGAGAGCACAGACGGTGACAATATCTTCATAAGCGTCCGGTCCAACGGAGTAGCCGGGAAAAAGTGACTTCTGCATGATTGGTTCGTTCCTTTCTATCGTTCGGGGCCCCGGCGGCAATCTCGCCGCCGGGCTTGTCGTTCTATCAGTTGCGCTCCGTGGCAACTACTACGGAGCAAACAGCGGAAGGCTCGCTGACCGCATTGGTCTCTTGCTCAGCATTGGCGAAATCGTGAGTTTTCAGATACTGGCGGTTCTTGTACACACCCACCGTCAGGAAGGGAACAACCACAACGGCAATGCCGAGGTAGCCACAGTAGCCGTAGCCATACTTGATGATGTTGGTCAGACCCGCAAGGGAGATGGTCATAGATACAATAATAATAAAGGCAGCCACAATGGCGCTGCGGGCAGGAGCAGATTGGATCTTGCGGAACATAGAGAGCTTCTCAAATCGGACGACAAAACCAAAAATGGTAGTCACGCCGGTAGAGATCAGGCAGAGGAGCAGGCAGATACCGTAAACAATTGTGAGCCAGTTGGCGTTCATAGCGTTGCAGATGGTGAGGGTTGGAATGGTGGAGCCGCCGTCCACAGAGGTATAGACACCCTGCCAGGAGAGCAGCATCACAATGGAGAGAACCAGTGCCACAACATTCATGGCGAAGGAAATCCACATAGCTTTTGCACAGCCACGCCTGTTCGTCAGCGTAGTACCACATGCAATCATGGTGGGCAGGGTGACACACTGGAAGCCGGCATAGGTGAAAGCGTTGAGCATGGCCTTGGGCATATTGGCAAAGCCAGTTTCGGTGAAGCTGGCAGAAATGGTATTCATGGCATTACCACTCTTGACAATACCGATGGTATAGATGGTAATAGCAGTGACAAGAATCGCAATGCCCATATAGGTGGAGACGGTGCGAACCATGGCTGCACCGAAGATAGTCAATATCAGCACCGTGATACCCACAAGAACAATGCCTGCATAATAATTGATGCCAAAATAGCTCTTAAGGGCAGAAGCAGCCCCTGATATGGCGGCGGCCACAGCCATCAAAACCATGATATAAAAGAAGACTTCAAACAGCCACTCAATCTTGTCAAAAGGATGATACAGAGTTTTAAACAGTTGTTTGTAAGAAGCCAGGCCCCTGGAGTTATACATCACTATGGCCTGCCGCATGGTTAGTGTCAGAAGCAACATGGCCACAACGGCAGAGAAAATGCCACTCCAGCCGATACTGACGTAGTAAGTGTTGGCTTGATTTCCGGTGGCAAAGCCTCCGCCGGCGTGGGCGGAAAAGAGGACCGCGCCGACAGAAAACGCAATCATAGCCGGGGTCTTGGGAATGTTCTGATCTTTCATAAGATTCTCCTCCTGCATATTTACTAGATGGTTTGGCAGGAAAACAAAAAAACCTTTCGTCTCCTCTGCCGCTTGGCAGAAGAGACGAAAGGTTGAAAGACCCTCCGCGGTACCACTCTTCTTTGTCCCCAATGATGAAAGGAGACACACTCAACGGGATACCATCATATCCCTGCCCTGTTAACGGGGGCATCCGTCTGCACCTACTCAGGTTCTTCGGTACAGCCGCTCTGCAGCCAGTTCAACGATTCTGTGAACTCTGTGTCTCGCACCACCCGACACTTCTCTGAAAGCACATCTTCGTCTACTACTCTGCGTCATCGCGTTTTCGTGGATTGATGATAGCATTAAAAGCACAATTTCGTCAAGCAGGCAAACCTAATAAAGATTTGTGCAAATGTTTAAGAAAATTCTGCGCTTTTTAATAGTACTATACTGAACTTAGTGCATATGCTGTCGTGATGACTTGATGACCCAAGGCTACTCGCCCTGTGGTCGGTGTAAGCCATAGGCATCCCTGTACAAATCAAAATTTGAATTTAGTATGCCCAAGCCCAAGGGGGATACCCCTTGGGCTTGGGCAGTATAAATAGTCCATTAGTACCGCATGGTGGTGTGTGAGCGCCAAGATATTATACCGGCTTATACAATAGGAAGCTCAACTTGCGTGAAGACTTTTGTTATATCTCTGAGGATGCAACAGTGCCCATCGGTTCCGATATTTTAGTTTTGTCCCTCGCGGCGAACATATTAGCCACGATGGGACCCACTACCTGATGAATCACGGTTGCCAGTACGCAGGGCAGGATTGCCATGGTTCCGGGGAAGGAGGAATTGGCCAGCGTGCAGGCCAAGCCGCTGTTCTGCAGGCCGGCCTCCAAGGAGAGGGCACGAACCTTAGCCTCATTAAAATGAAAGACTTTCGCAATGCCATAGCCGGAGACCAGTCCAAGAATATGATGGATTAACACGGCCATTACGCTCACGCCAACGACGGCCAGGCCGTTCTGGGTAAAGCTGCTCTGGTTGGGGCCGACGCACATGCCGATCACCAGCAGGATGCAGACGGTGGAAACCAGCACTAGCAGCTTTTTCAGCTGTTCTACCAGCTTTCCGATGGCGGCGTGCACGGCCAGGCCCAGAAAGATGGGGAGCAGGACGATCACCACGATGGAGAAGACTGGAGACTAACTATTAAAAGTCAATCCCAAATTTAATGGTGGTGGTCAAAAAACAGAGGGTTCAAAAAAGGCATAACAAAGCAGACGTCCGTGAGAACGCCGAATTAGCTATCGAGTAAAAGTTACGCTGCAAAGCGGTAAGACTCTCCGGAATTCTCCAACGCATAAATGAGTCGCACCAGTTTCTTGGTGGAGTGTGAGAGTGCTACATTGTAGTGCTTACCCTCTGCTCGTTTCTTGTCAAGATAAGTAGCGAATGCCGGGTCCCAATAGCAAACGTACTTGGTCGCATTGTATAGGGCGTAGCGTAAATATCTGGAGCCACGCTTTTCTATGTGGGCATAGCAGTTTTGAAGCTGCCCGGATTGGTAAGTGGAGGGAGACATTCCGGCATAGGCCAGCAGCTTATCAGGAGAGCAAACCGGGAGAAGTCTCCAATCTCCGCAAGAATCAAGGCTCCCATGCGAGTACCTATGCCGGGAATCGTTGTAATCGGAGAATGCATTTTATCCATAATTCTCTGAATGGCATCTTCAATCTCACTAATTTCGGCATCCAACACGCGGATGAGCTGAATGGTATGACAAAGCTCCAAGGACTTCGCCGGCATAACGGCGCCAATGGAATCTCTGGCGGCATCTCGCAGTTCAATAGCTTTTTCACGGTCGTAATGGCCTTTGGAGGCAGTTTCCAGTAAAGACTTTAAGTGAGTTAGGTTGGCTGCGGCAAGCTGGGCAGCACCCGGGAATTCTTCCAATAGCGCATAAATAGAGACCATATGGATTGTTGGCAGCAGCTTCTTCAGTTCAGGAAACAGGATACAGACTAGCCGTGAAATTGACGATTTCAACTTGGCACGTTCTTTTACTTTATCAAAGCGGTATCTTGTCAGTGACTTTAATTCCTCATTGTGGTATGCTGTGTCCGTGTAGGGCTTGAGGCCCACATCGGACAAAAGCATAGTTGCAATCGTACGCGCATCCACCCGGTCTGTCTTCGTCTTTCTAAGACTGAGACTCTTTCGGTATAGGTTCGTGTGCAAGGGGTTCAAGACATAGGTGGCGAGACCATTGTCAAGAAGAAACCCGAGAATGTTGTAGCTGTAATGGCCGGTTGCCTCAAGCCCTACCTTTATTTTGCTTTGAGGTGGAGAACAGGCTTGGATTCTCTGGAGCATGTAACGAAAACCCTCCATAGTATTGGAAATGGTGAATACATCCGCAAGGACTTCACCCTCCGAGCTGATGATGCAGCAGTCGTGCTTGTCCTTTGCGACGTCGATTCCAACAGAAATAATCATAGCAAACCTCCAACGGTAAATATGTGATGCTGCATCCACAGGACACTTTGCTCTTGTAACCTCGTTCCAAATAAACCGTCTGGCGGTATCTAACTGATTAACAAAACTGCAAAGGGCTGTGGTTGGAGCCTCCAAAAAATCGTCTGTGCGATAGGGATTTCAAACCAATCCACAGCATCCTTTGCAGTGTAGCATACCCCTGGAGAGGGGTCTATAAATACTACTCTTTTATAATACGAGGGATATCATAGAAGTGCAGAGAGCAAACACCCAAAAAGTGATAGAATCAAGGAAAGGACAAGGTGGTGTTTGCCCCCTCCTACTACATATGTATGTTGGCGGGCCGAATGGCAAAGAGCCAGAAACCGCTTTTTTGGGTCGCGTAGGAACTCTTAGAGTAACCGAAAGGCGTCGAGCCGCAAAAGGAAATAGTCGGCCGGCAAGCAAGAGCCTTCGCCTGCGCAGCGCGGCTTACGGCGGACGGGCTGCTTGTCCGCAACTAGAGGCTTTATGCGAAAGCGAAGACGGCTGGTGAAGGGCGTTCTTCTCTATCATACCGTTATGGGTCAAAAACACGGCCGGCGGACGAAATGGGTTGCTAAAGTAGGCCTGTTCCGAACTGGCGAAGAGGAAACTTGAGGGAACAGTATAAAACGCCGTAG
>JGI20225J20221_1002145_pt1 | contig 29261 bp, 23 predicted proteins | sample BioMet4_FD_20221 | JGI IMG/M metagenome (IMG submission 20221)
GGGGGGAGAAAAGAAGATGCGGGGGAAAAGGTCTAGATATTTTTTTTATCAATTTGTTATTATATATGAAAGTTTTAATTATATATGGAGCAGAAATATATTCAAACAGCTTTTGGAATTCCTCCAAATAATAGCAAATTTCTTTTTTTTGCCCTTACTCGGAACTGTCGCTGTAAATGTTCTTATACTGTTCAGGAATTAGAAAAAAATCTTATAACATGCTTTTTCGAAGGCATCAAATGTGAGAACATCTTTTTGAAAATTCCGGGATGACAAGCAGGATTGGAATCAAAAATAGGTGGCATAGATCAAAACGACACATGTCTTCTATAGACCGGTTGTTGTTGGCTTTTTTTTTAGAAGAGCGAGGGCGGTCAATTTGATATTAAGTAAAAGAATTTAAATGCGAATGAAAACGGCGAATGCAAAAGTGAAAATGTTTGGGTGTGCTGTGACCACCCATCCAAAGCATTTTGCCTTGACGGCCATGAACGGACGAGTGCTGCCATTTTACCTACCAAAACTTTGCTGGGGGCCAAGTGGGCGGACAATTCCCATTTTTAGGAAAAGCGGCAGTACAACTATGTAAACGGTATTCCCGATTGAAGGTGCAGGCGTTGAAAAGGGAAATGTCAAAGGCGGCTACGAAGTGATGATAGGCTCAAGCAGGGCGTTTTGCCCGTACTCGCAGATGGGTTACAAGCAGAAGGGCGATGCAGCTTCTTTCGTCGGTCAGCATCTTACGTTCAAGATTCAGGAATATAAAAACAACGGCCGCGATGTGCTCGTTTCGAACCGCGCAATCTGTGAGATGCAGGAAAGCAAAAAACTTGCAGAACTTGCAAAAAAACTGACTGTCGGCTCCGTGGTGAAGGGTACGGTGAAGTCGCTTCAAAAATACGGTGCTTTTGTAGACATCGACGGTTTCCAGGCATTGCTTCCTGTTTCAGAAATCTCACACATCCGTGTGGACGATGTGAGCAAAGTGCTTAAGGAAGGTCAGGAAATTGAAGCAAAAATAATCAAGGCTGACTGGGAAGACGAGCGTGTTTCCCTCAGCATGAAGGAACTTGAAGCTGACCCGTGGGATACGGTGGCAAAGCAGTTTCCTGTTGGAACAAAAGTTGACGGTACTATTTCACGCGTTGCAGAATTTGGCGTGTTTGTAAAACTGGCGCCTGGCGTTGACGGTCTTGTGCATGTTTCCGCACTCGAAGGTGTTGACCGCAACACAAACTTGCGTCAGGTGTACAAAGTTGGCGCGCCGATGTCTGTCGTTGTAGAAAAGGTTGATGCTGCGGAAAAGCGTGTTTCTTTGGTGACCGCATCATCAGTTGAGCAGGACAAAGAGACTGCGAAGTATCTTGCTGGACAGGGCAACGATGACGGAACAGAAATGTACAATCCTTTTGCGGCGCTGCTCAAGAACAAGGTAAAAGAATAAAGTGAAAAGATAAAAATAAAAAAAATTAGCGAAGTGGAAAGAAATTACTTTTTCTGAGATATAAAGGCGTTCTGAACTAGGTGCTTATTTGGCAGCTAAACAGAACGCCTTTTTTAGAAACATGTTATTTTTGTGAGAACAATCACAATAATACTTGCTCTCATTCTAAAAAAATGATACTATCCTCGTACATTAAAAATGTATCGGCGGCCTTGTGTGGGTTCGCATCTTATTGCACAGGAGGTTATCTATGCCAGACAGTAGTAGAAGTCAGAACATGGATTATCACTTGTGCCCGGTCGCACAGACTTTTTAAATCAAGCAGTTTGTTTTACAAAAGCATGAACTAATGCATGTACTTCAGACTGTAAAGTTTTAATCCAAAACAATTCTGATTTCATCCGTTGTCTAAAAAACAACCATGAAAGAATATCTCTATAACAAAGAGGAACTTTTGTCCCTCGCCGCGGATCGCAAATATGCGCTTTTGCGGGAACGCCTTACGCACCTCACAGAAGTTGATACTGCTGATTTTATCAACAGTCTGCCTGCTGAGCAGCAGATGGTTGTATTCAGTCTGACAGAAAAGGAAGTTGCGGCCGATGTCTTTGCAGAACTGCCGGTTGAAAGCCAGGAGTCGCTTGTTAATTCTCTGAATGACCAACAACTCACCACCATAATATCAGACCTTGCCGTTGATGATATGGTTGACCTTGTGGGAGATTTGCCGGCAGTGATGGTGAAGCGTATTCTTCAGCACACAAAGCCGGAGACACGCGAGTTGGTGAACAAATTCCTACGCTTCCCGGAACACAGCGTTGGTTCAATCATGACGCCTCAGTTTATTTCCTTGAAAAAGGAAATGACAGTGAAGGATGCCATTGCAAAAATCAAACGGCTTGCGGCAAATATGGAAACGATTTACACCGTGTATGTTACCGACATGCAGCGTCATCTTGAGGGCATTGTTGGCTTTAAAAGCCTCTTGCTTGCAGACGAAGATGCAATGGTAAGCACACTCATGGAACGCGATGTCATCAGCATTAAGACAACCGATGACCAGGAAACTGCTTCAACACTTTTGAACAAATACAATTTCTTGAGCCTGCCGGTAGTTGACGCTGAGAATTGCCTGGTGGGAATCGTCACCGTTGATGATGCAGTTGATGTCATGCAGGACGAGGCGACTGAGGACTTTCAGAAGATGGCAGCTATTCAGCCGTCAGAAAAACCATATCTAAAGACAGGTGTTTTTGAAATGACGGGCCATCGTATATTGTGGCTTTTGGGATTGATGATAGCTGATATGTTCACCGGATTGATTTTGGGTAAATATGAAAATGCATTTGTCACTATTCCGCTGCTTGTAACATTCATGCCGATGATAACGGACACCGGCGGTAATGCAGGAAGTCAGTCAAGCACGCTTATTATACGCGGCATGGCTATTGGTGAAATACAAATGCGTGATTGGTTCAAAGTTTTTTGGAAGGAACTACGCGTCAGCCTGATGGTTGGCATTACGCTTGCGGCAGTTGATTTTGTGCGCATCTATTTTATGTTGCCAAATGGAAATCTCAATATTGCGCTTACTGTTTCTTTCGCAATGATAGCGACTGTTGTTCTTGCAAAGACTATCGGCGGATTATTGCCTGTGTTTGCAAAGTTAGTGCATGCTGACCCTGCGCTTATGGCCGGTCCGCTTATCACCACAATTGTTGATGCAGTTTCGTTAATCATTTATTTTACTATTGCAAAGATGCTGTTACATATTTAAACAGTGATTTGTAGATAAGCCGGTGACGCAACTGTTGCCGGCTTTTTTTTATAAACGCTAAAGATGTTGTCTCCTACAAATAAAAGCAAGTTAGAACGGCAAGAAACTTTGCTTGTATTCTGCGGGTACTGTGATATAATAAGGCATCGTTTTAGGAAAACAAAACAAAATTCCTGTAGCGAAAAAAAGTGATGGTGAAGGAAGCTGAAAATGAATTTTGCAGATAAGATACGGGAAGCCGCAACGGAAGGTTCTGTTTTGTTAAAAAATGAAAACAAAACGTTGCCGTATACAGATGCTGATTCAGTTTCAATTTTTGGAAGGGCGCAGATTGATTATTATCAGACTGGCATAGGTTCTGGTGGCGAAGTAAATGCGCCGTATAAAACAAATCTTCTTGGTGGAATGCTCAGAAAAAAATCTTCCGGACACAATCCTTTGATTAACAAGGAACTTTCTCATATCTACACAAAATGGCTTAAAGATAATCCTGCAGAACACAGTAAGGATTGGCAGTCGGAACCGTGGAGTCAGAAAGAAATGCCAATTGACGAAGTGCTTGCCGGTGACGCCGCAGCTATTTCTAATAAAGCGGTATTTGTCATTGCCCGTACCGCAGGAGAAATGCGTGACAATGCAGCTGTAGAAGGCGGCTATTATCTTACTCGCACAGAACGCGATGTGCTCAGAATTATATGCAACGCGTTTAAGCAGGTGACTGTTGTGCTGAATATTGCAGGCATAATAGACATGAGCTGGATGAATGATGATGCATTCAACGGGCATATTACTGCAGTGCTTATTTCTTGGTTTGGTGGAATGGAAGGCGGCAATGCAACGGCAGATATTCTTTGCGGAGTGAGCACTCCTTCCGGCAAACTTGCGGACACAATTGCTTCTTCAATAAATGATTATCCTGCAGTAAAAAATTTTGGCGGTGTTAGTCGGAATGTATATGAGGAAGATATTTTTGTTGGTTATCGTTATTTTGAAACATTTGCCCGCGACAAGATAGCATTTCCTTTTGGCTTTGGTCTTTCATATACAACATTCTCTCTTTCTGTTTTAAAGGCTTCTGATAAGAAAGGAATCGTTACTATAATTGTTCGCGTAAAAAACACCGGCAAGCAGTATTTTGGTAAAGAGACAATTCAAGTGTACTACGAAGCTCCACAAGGAAAACTTGGCAAGAGTGCGCGTGTTTTGTGTGCGTTCATAAAGACAAAACTTCTTAAACCAGGGGAATCTGAAAAAGTAATGCTTTCCTTTTCGCTTCAAGACATGGCATCGTACGATGATAGCGGAATAACCGGATATAAATCCTGTTACGTTCTTGAAGAGGGTTCATATTATTTGTATGTAGGAACAGATTCTCACACAGCTACGCGAATCAAAATCGATGGCAATGATTCAATACATATTTTGAGCACAATGTTGATGAGCCGGCAAGAACAGGCTTGTGCTCCCGTGCAACCTTTTAAGCGGATGCATCCGTCTGCAAAGAAAAACGATGGCACATATGACTTGCTTTATGAAGACGTGCCGCTTAATGAAGTTGATTTGCAAAGTCGTATTAATAAAAATATCCCTGAATCAATGTCGATAACAGGCAATCAAGGCATTACATTTACTGACGTGCGGCGTAAACCATTCAGACTTGATGCATTCGTTGCGCAGTTGAACAAGGAAGAACTTACCACTCTTGTTCGTGGTGAAGGAATGGAAAGCAAAAAAGTAACATCTGGTATTGCGGGTGCATTTGGCGGAGTGAGTGAAGCTCTTTACAAGTATGGTATACCGGTTGCCGGTTGTTCAGATGGTCCGTCGGGTGTACGTATGACTGATGGAACGCAAGCAAGCCTTATGCCGGATGCTACGATGCTCGCGTGTACGTGGAATGTTGAGCTCGTTGCGGAACTGTATATGTTTGAAGGCAAAGAGCTCGCGTCTCATAAAATAGATATGTTGCTTGGTCCGGGAATGAATATACATCGTTGCCCGCTTAACGGTAGGAATTTTGAATATTATTCCGAAGACCCATTTGTTACCGGAGTGATGGCTGACGCGGCGCTTATGGGGCTTAAGGCCGGAGGTGTTTCTGGAACAGTTAAACATATGACGGCAAACAATCAGGAAGCAAATCGATATGGCGTTGATGCAGTTGTATCTGAACGCGCTTTGCGAGAGATTTATTTGTCTGCATTTGAACATGTTGTCAGACAGGGACATGCTGATGCAATAATGACATCGTACAATCCGCTTAACGGACATATGAATGCATCAAATTATGATTTGACAAATACCATACTTCGTAAAGAATTCCATTTTAACGGGCTGGTAATGTCAGACTGGTTTGCTACAATGAATGATTGTGTCACCGGCGGCGAACATTCAAATAAAAAAATAGCGTCAATGATACGCGCACGTAATGATTTGTATATGGTTGTTGACAATGACGGCGCAGAAAAAAATTGCCTGGGAGACGACGGCATTTCTTCTCTTGCGGAAGGCAAGCTTTCCCTTGCAGAAATTCAGCTTTGTGCTAAAGATATTATTAGTTTCTTAATACGAGCGCCCGTTTCAAAAAGAAAACTCCGCCCGCTTGAACAGAAAAAATAAAGGTCCCGCAAAAAGCAGGACCTTTCGAAAAGAAATTAACTAATTTTAAAAAGTGTGTGTCCAGCTAAAGGCGACTCGGTTAAAGAACCATTCGCTTCCAGTGTATGTAAGCAGCGGTTCTTCATCAGTCTTTGTATGCGCTTCGGCAAATCCACGCCGAGATTCAAAGTTGAACATGATATACATGGAATCCTTCTTAGAGAAGGTGAGCTGCATAAGCGGGCTAACATCCATAGTGATAAAAGAACCATTTAGATTGTTTGCATAGACACCATAATCACCGGCGTCATAATGTCCTGCAAGTTCCGCACGCACACCTACAATCGACACAATAGTTGGCATTTGGTAGCCAAGCACGTAAGATTGGTAGAACTGTAATCCCGTTGCAGAGTTTTTGCTTGTCTGCCAGTCCCATACGGCGCTTGTTTCATTTGTCATTGTCGTATAGCTTACTTCGTATGTAGCAACAGTTACAATGTGATGCCAGTCTCCCGGCCACAATGCAGCTACGTCAAACATAAATGTTCCATTGGCCCAGCCTTTGAAATACCATGTAGAAAAAGCCGGCAAAGAATCATATGCCACAGACAGACTGTTGTACTGAGACATTGCTTGCATTCCAATTAAATCCCAGCCGGTGCCTGCCATTCCTCCTGCAGAAAAGTTAAGAAAAGCAATAGGAGTAAAAGAAATTGAAACTTTAGGCATGAGCGTAATAGGAGTAAGCTCAAGGCTTCCGGTTAGCGTTACATTGTTTCCTGAAAAAAGAGCGCCTGAACTAGTGAGCACAGGAATTTTATATGCTGCGTTAAAAGTCGTTCTAATTTGAACACCGCTGTATGCTCCGGTAATTGGCGCAAAGTGCGATGTTGTGTCTGCAACGTAAGCTGATTTTGGATACCAAGCAAAATCGGTGACGGCAGTAAATTTCCATGACGGTTCAGCTGATTCATCTTCTGCGGCGAAAGCTCCTGCTGCTGCAACCAGAGTAAAAATCAGCGTAAAAAGTAATTTCTTGTTCATCATATACTCCTTGTGGTACAATCACTTCTCAACTGATAGTAATTCTATCACCTAATTCTTCAGATGGCAAATAAATTCTTGCGTTTTTAAAGAGGCTTGTCCGTCTTTGATTCATGGCGGATAAGTAAAAAGACAATGTAATCAATGACAATTACAAGCAGTAAGAAATACGGCGAAAATTTCTGTTCTTTCGCTGCGGGGCTAAGGAGAAAATCATACGCTCCGTGCATACAAATAGGAATCAGCAAACAAAGAAGCATACATAAAAAGGATGGTATGTTTCTATTTTCAAGTTTGTAATGTTTTGCCCGCGAAATGAAGAATCCCATGACAACGCCAAAAGATGCATGTCCGGGAATTGCAAACAGCGCTCTAGAAAAAGCAACACTTGTTCCATAATTGCACACGTAGATTAGATTCTCAAGTCCGGCAAAACCAAGAGATGCGGCAACAGCATATACAATACCGTCAAATTTATAGTCAAAATTTCGTGACTTCCACACAAAGAAAAAAAGGACCAGCCATTTTGTAAATTCCTCAACGCATGCAACACCAATGAAATTTTCCATTAACTCATATTGTAAATTTTCCTGTGGATAATATGAGGAAATAACTTGCTGCAAATATTTTTCAACAGGAATATCAACAAGAGAAAAAATTGCGCCGAACAACAGCACTTTTACAACCATACCCACAGGCTCACGTTCTACCTTGTCTTGCGAGTAAATATACCAAATGATAAATCCTACAGGCAGCAGAGCCGGTAGCAGAATAAAATAAAAAAGAGATGTCTCATATGTTTAAAAGGTATATCGCAGAATGTGTGGGAATGGAATAGGAGTAACGCTTGTAATCAATTTGTTCAGCAAGGGTAGTATATTGCAAACATGAAATCTTGTTTAAGCAACATTATGGCCTATATATAGAAAAAAATGATTCCTACCTTATGCTGCATCGTACGGTAAAGAAAAATGGACGAAAATCACGACAAAGTGGATAGGTGTCGGCCGGACATTTTGAAAATGGAGAAAGTCCCTGAAGATTGGTTCTACTCCGTGAAGTGGCGGGAAGAAACAGGTTTTACCTTGATCCCTTTTTCTTTTAGAGGAATAGTTACATTTATTTCAGACAATAATCCTGCTGAATATAATGTGCCTTTATACGGCGAATCAGTTTTGTGGTACGCAATTTTATGCGATGAAGGTCAAGTTTAGATGGGTAAAAAGAGAGACATAAGAGAAATTAATCTGTGGGAAGGGAATAAAATTTTTTTAAAACTTCTTGCCAGAAGATGCTCCTTTTTTTTCACTCAAACTATGGTAGCAAGAACGGAAATTCCCTTGTAACAAAAACACGTCAACGGTAGTAACGTATGATAAATTTGCGCCATGAATGAAAGTAAATGAAAAATATTGAAAAGAAATGAAGTAAAAGCTACTATATCAGATCGTTCTAACCCAGCAGAGGGAGCTTTTTGTATGAAAAAAATTATTAGCGGAAAAGTCCGTGAAGTGTACGATCTTGAAGACGGCAGAATGGTCATTGTGACCACCGACCGTATTTCAGCATTCGATGTCATTCTTCCAACAATGATTACTGACAAAGGAAAAGTGCTCAATGCGCTTTCAAATTTCTGGTTTGCCCGCACAAAGGGTATTGTAAAAAACCACCTCATTTCTTCAGACCTTAAAGACATGCCTGCTGATTTTCAAAAACCAGAGTACGAAGGTCGCACTATCCTTGTAAAAAAACTTAACATGATTCCATACGAATTCATTGTGCGTGGTTATATGTTTGGTTCAATGTATGACGTTGCAAAAGAAGGAAAGCCTTTCTGTGGCTATACATTCAATAGAACATATCAAGAAGCAGAAAAACTCGATAAGCCAATTCTTACACCTTCAACAAAGGCAAAGGAAGGACACGATATTTATGTTACCGTTGATGAAATGAAAAAAGATATCGGTGAAAAGCTCGGTAAAAAAATTGAGAAAGTAGCGCTTAAAATTTATAAGAAAGCATACAAACACGCGCTCAAGAATGGAATTATTATTGCTGACACCAAATTTGAATTTGGTCTTGATGAAAAAGGCAAACTTGTTCTTGGCGATGAAGTTCTTACTCCAGATTCAAGCCGCTTCTGGAATGCAGCTGAATATAAAGTCGGCACTTCTCCAAAAAGTTACGACAAGCAGTTCCTGCGCGATTGGCTCAAGGCAAATCATTTGAACGGAGATGCAAATATAAAGAGCATACCTGCAGATGTTGTTGAGACAACTTCAAAGATTTATCATGAGTGCCAGACAAAAATCTGTGGAAAGTAATTTTTGATTCTTTTGACAATAGAAACCGTTGTTTGCTTATGCAGGCAACGGTTTTTTTATGCTTGACGTTTAATAAGAAGTAGCATTATTATGAACATGTTCATAATAACTTTATGAAAGAAGAAAAGCAACATGCCAAAAGTCATTGAGAATATTAAACAGACATTGCTGGAAAAGGCAAAAGTAATACTCCTTCAAGAAGGTTACGAAGCGCTTACCATTCGTCGTGTTGCAAAAGAATGCAATATTGCGGTTGGCACGGTGTATAATTATTATTCCTCAAAAGAAATTATGGCCGGTAGCGTTATGCTTGATGACTGGCAAAATCTACTTGCCCATGCCACCGGAAAGATAGAAAAATCTCTAAATGTAAAACAAGCGTTGCTGGTAATTTATGACAGCATTGTGAAATTTAATAAGATTTATAATGTTGTTTGGGAAGGATATGTTTTTACTGGTGGACAACAGGCGGCGTTTAAGAAACGCCATCAGTTGCTTATCAAACAAATTGCTTCCTGTGTGCATGAGGTTTTTAAAAAATTCCCCCCAAAGAAAAGTGATGTACAGAGTGAATTATTTCTTGCAGAGAATATTCTTATTTGTTCAGGAAGTTCTCAGTTGCAATTTGAAACGGTGATGCAAATTGTGTTGTTTTTTTTATATTCAGAAGAAGCACAAGCGAATAAAAGCAAGTGAGGAGGTAATGAATGAAAATTGTTCTTGCAGGAGCGTATGGTCATCTTGGTGGAGATATATTTCGTGCGTTGCTTGCAGCAGGGCATGAAGTTGTTGCTGCCGATGTCATTGAACGTGATATGGAGTTGCACGGCAAGTACACATTCAAGAAACTTGACGTAACTAACCCGAAAGCACTTAAGGGATTGTGCGATGGCGCGGATATTGTTATTTCAACAGTGGGACTGACAAAGGCATCTGCAATTGTTACCAATTATCAAATTGATTATCAAGGAAATGTAAATTTGCTCAATGAAGCAAAAGCTGCCGGAGTAAAGAAATTTATTTATGTTTCTGTTTTGCATACAGACATTGATCCTAAAGTTCCTATTCTTCATTCAAAATTTCTTATGGAAGAAGAGCTTAAAAGAAGTGGCATGAAATATCTTATATATCGACCGTCAGGATATTTCTACGATATTATTCATGTCTTTAAACCAATGATTGAAAAAGGGACGGTGTCTTTACTTGGTAAGAAACCAGTCAGTGCAAATGTCATCGACACGCCCGATTTTGCAGATTACATTGTAAAACACTTAGGCGATGAGAACATGACAGTTGGCATTGGTGGAAAGGAAACATATACATACGAAGAAATTGCCAACATGTGTTTTGCCGCTGCCGGAAAAACGCCGGTAATAAAACGTGCGCCAGGATTTCTTTTTAATATATTGGCGTTTGTTAATAAACTTAAGCGCAACGGCAAGGCGGGCGTCATCATGTTTGGCAAGGTGACGCTAACGCACGATATGGTGAGCGAAGTGAAATATGGAGATCATAGTTTTGCTGAATACATTAAACAGAGCTTTGCAAAATAAAGGAGTGTGTATATGGGCTGGAATTTTTTGTTGATCTTTTTTATTGCTGCATTGATTTTGAGTTCAGTTGGTTTTTATAAGTACGTATATTTTCTTTCTATTGGATATGGATTTGCAATCGCAGGTCTTGGTATTGTCCTATTTGCTCTATTTGCAAAACAAATGGCGTCAATAAACGTAGTAGAATGCCTGTTGCTAATTGTTTACGGAGCACGCCTTTCTGGGTTTTTGTTGTACAGGGAAATAAAAAGCGCTTCTTATCGTGCAACAATGAAGAATGATATTAAAGTTGATAAACCGATACCGTTCTTTGTAAAACTGTCCATTTGGATTTTCTGCTCAGTATTGTATGATATTCAAGTTACACCGGTGTTCTATCGCATATACAACGGTTCCACCGATATTGTGCTTCCTATTATTGCCACGTGCTTAAGTGTTGTGGCACTTGTCATTGAGACTCTGGCAGATATTCAAAAGGATAAACAGAAAAAAGAGAATCCGCATAAAGTTGCAACAAGAGGCTTATATCGTATAGTGCGTTGTCCAAATTACTTTGGAGAAATATTATTTTGGACCGGAGTGTTTGTCGGTGGAATTACAACATACAAAAATGTTGGCCAATGGATTATCGCTGTTCTTTCTTACGTGAGCATTGTGTATATTATGTTTAATGGAGCACAACGTCTTGAAAAAAGACAAATGAGGCATTACGGAAACGATGAAGAATACAAAGCATATGTAAGCAAAACACCAATAATAATTCCAGGCTTACCAATTTACCATCTGAATAAACAGAATTAAATTATTTAATAAACAATAAACCGAGCAGGGCATAAGCTACATTACACAGCTTGTGCCCTGCTCAATCAAATTGGACTTTGTGCGGTTACCTGAAGTTATTGCAAGTACAGCCATTATGCATACACAAACTAATCTTGAAATAAAATTAACAAGAGCCAAAGACAAAGTAAATTCTGAATTTTTATTTGTTTTATCATAGTATTTGTTAGAAGCATGTCTCTGTTTTGTTATTTGTTTAAAGAGTAGAGAAAGAAGATGGGAAAAACTTTTAAACAAGAGATTAAGAGATCATCAGGTTTAAAAAATAATTTCAGTGTAACAAGAAAGATTTAAAGATATACATAGAAATAATTTATTAAAGGCTATTTTGTCTTGTTTTTCTAAGTTCTGCAATCATATTGATGATTGGTTCGCGTGATTCCTCATCGAGCGCATCAAGATCATCAATTACTTTGCGGTACTTTCGAAATTTTTTTAATTCCTCAGCCTGTTGTTTTTCCGCCACTGTTTTCGCTGTTGAAGTTCCGTCTATTAAATACTCAAGCGGAACATCAAATGCACGTGCAATCCGATACGCAGTGTCTACTCCGGGAACATTGTTGTCCTTAATCCCTTTGGTAATATTAGAAACATCAAACTGTGCTTCCGCAGCAAGTACTTTTCTGTCCTTGCCAGTGTATTTAAGAAGCGATTCAACATTTTCCCAAAAGTGTACAGACTTATCCTTCATATACTTATCCATTTTTATAGAAATTCTCCAATTTTGTTCTAAATATTTGGACATTTCCACAAAATAGGGTATAATTGGAAAACTCCACCAAAATTGATTTTGATGGAAATTTTCGTTTTTAGTGAATGCAAAATGATAAAGAATACCATTGTTTCCAATGAAAAAGTTATATTAAACGATTCAAAAATTGCTTTGTTAAAAGAGCATTTTCCTGGTTGCTTTACTCGTGATGGTGAATTTGATATTGAGAAGTTCCGTCAAATAATGGCGGATAATTTTACCGTAATAAATGAAGGCTACAGTTTGCAATTTCTTGGCAAGACGTATGCGCGATATGTCTCTCAACTTGAAACAGAAACGGTAATTCAACCTGATGTCGCCCATAATAAAAAAAGCGGAAATGCTACAAGTGAAAACATTTATATTTCAGGTGATAATCTTGATGCGTTAAAACATATGCTCCAATCGTATGAAAAAAGTGTTAAGTGCATTTATATTGATCCACCGTACAACACTGGCAGCGATGATTTTGCTTATACAGATGATTTCAAATTAACGCCAGAAATTCTTCAAGAGAAGCTTTCTCTTACCAAAGAGCAGGCGGAACGTGTTCTCGATTTGACAACACGAAATTCTTCATCACATTCTGCATGGCTTATGTTCATGTACCCGCGACTTATTCTTGCACGCGGTCTTCTTAAAGAAGATGGAATTATCTTTATTAGCATCGATGATAATGAACAGGCAAATCTCAAATTACTTTGTGATGAAGTGTTTGGGGAAGAAAATTTTGTTGGCAATTTTATTTGGAGGAAAAAAGAGGGAGGTGGGCAAACAAAAGAAGCTTTTGTTATCGAACATGAATATATATTAGTTTATTCACGACAAAAAAATTTCACATGGATAGAGCAAATTGAAAAAAGAAATAAATCAGAATTTAACAAGAAAGATCAAAGTGGAATANAAACTGTGCTTCCGCAGCAAGTACTTTTCTGTCCTTGCCAGTGTATTTAAGAAGCGATTCAACATTTTCCCAAAAGTGTACAGACTTATCCTTCATATACTTATCCATTTTTATAGAAATTCTCCAATTTTGTTCTAAATATTTGGACATTTCCACAAAATAGGGTATAATTGGAAAACTCCACCAAAATTGATTTTGATGGAAATTTTCGCTTTTAGTGAATTTAAAATGATAAAGAATACCATTGTTTCCAATGAAAAAGTTATATTAAACGATTCAAAAATTGCTTTGTTAAAAGAGCATTTTCCTGGTTGCTTTACTCGTGATGGTGAATTTGATATTGAGAAGTTCCGTCAAATAATGGCGGATAATTTTACCGTAATAAATGAAGGCTACAGTTTGCAATTTCTTGGCAAGACGTATGCGCGATATGTCTCTCAACTTGAAACAGAAACGGTAATTCAACCTGATGTCGCCCATAATAAAAAAAGCGGAAATGCTACAAGTGAAAACATTTATATTTCAGGTGATAATCTTGATGCGTTAAAACATATGCTCCAATCGTATGAAAAAAGTGTTAAGTGCATTTATATTGATCCGCCGTACAACACTGGTAGCGATGATTTTGCTTATACAGATGATTTCAAATTAACGCCAGAAATTCTTCAAGAGAAGCTTTCTCTTACCAAAGAGCAAGCGGAACGTGTTCTCGATTTGACAACACGAAATTCTTCATCACATTCTGCGTGGCTTATGTTCATGTACCCGCGACTTATTCTTGCCCGCGGTCTTCTTAAAGAAGATGGAGTTATCTTTATTAGCATCGATGATAATGAACAGGCAAATCTCAAATTAATTTGCGATGAAGTGTTTGGGGAAGAAAATTATGTTAATCAATTTGCGTGGGTTTCAAATATAACAGGAAGACAAATATCTGGAAGTGGTGCTGCTAAAACATGGGAAAGTGTTTTAGTCTATGCAAAAAATATTGATTTAGTAGATAGCTTTTTAATCAATGTAGAATTTGCAAAGAATAGAATGTCTTTTACTTATAAGGGGTTTGAAAAAGATATACGAGAAGATGAATATGGAAAATTTGCGGTAGGAGATACTCTTTATAATCATAATAGAAAATTTAATGAAGAGACGCGACCTAATCTTGTTTTCTCAATTTTTTATAATCCAAAGACAGAGGAGATAGTACCACGAAAAGTGAATAAAACAGGTTTTATAGAAATTAAGCCTCATAAAAATGGTGACGGAACACATAAGTATCACGCATGGCGATGGTCAGATCAAAAAATAAGTAATGAATCATATAATTTAATTGTTTTACCAACTACAGATGGGGGCTACGAAATATATACAAAAATAAGAGATTTTACGACAACTGTACTAAAAGACCTTATCACAAATATTTCAAATGGAAATGATGAATTGCAATACTTATTTGGAGGAAAGAGATATTTTAGTTATCCAAAATCTGTGGATTTGATGACTGTATTACTATCCTCAGTTTCAGATCCCAATGCCCTTATTCTTGATTTCTTTTCTGGTTCAGCAACAACGGCACATGCTGTCATGCAAATGAATGTAAAAGACGAGGCTGATGGTAAAGAAGGAAAACGTAAATATATACTTGTTCAATTACCTGAAGTAGTAAAGTCAAACAGTGAAGCAGAGAAAGCAGGATTTAAAACTATTTGTGACATAGGTATGGCTCGAATTGAAAAGGCTGCGGAAAAAATTAGAAATGAATATCCCGAAACAAAAGTGGATTTAGGCTTTAAACACTTTACGCTTGAGCATCTTTCACAGAAAACGATTACAGAGTTGGAACATTTTGATCCTAACGAGCAGACTCTTACGGCTGATAATTCCATGCTTAAAAAATTTGGTACTCCAACAGTGTTGACTACATGGTTGGTGCGCGATAGTTACGGTTTTACTGCTGTTCCGCAGAAATTGCAGCTTGATTCGTATGAAGCTTATACGTGCGGTCATCATTTGTATTTAATCGATAGTGATTTTTCTGACAAGGCACTTGTTGCTTTGTGCAAAAAATATGAAGAAGATAGTTCGTTTGTCTTTACGCATGTAGTTGTCTTTGGATATAGCTTTACTATGACAATGCTCTCTGCATTAAAGGCAAATCTTCAATCATATAAAGATAGTGAAAAGAATTTGAATATCACTTTTGATGTACGGTATTAATGTAGGAACTTAACATGCAGCAATTAAAACTAGAAAAAATACTGCCACATCAGCAGAAGGCTCTTATGGCACTTACCACTGTTTTTGATGCGGTACAATTTACTGCTCCAAAAACAGGTTTTGATAATCCGCAAATTTCTATAAGTGATAGTGCATTGAAGTCTGCACTAGATAAAGCACGAACAGATGTTTTTTCAGAATGGCAGAACTTCGCTTCTGCTAATGAGAGCGACCACTGTTTGTATCTTGATGTGAAGATGGAAACAGGCACAGGAAAGACGTATGTGTATACCAATTTGATGTATGAATTATTTGAACGGTACCGTCTTTCAAAATTCATTATTCTTGTTCCTTCGCTTGCGGTGAAGGCAGGAACGAAACAATTTATAACTGATGCGTATACAAAATACCATTTTACTCAGGAATGTGATTATCGTGGCGTACTTGATTCATACATTTTGGAAGCAAAAGCAAAGAAAAAAGGACGGCAGTATTTTCCGTCTGCGGTAACTGAATTCACTTGTGCCAATACTAGGGGTACTAGTCATATTAGTGTGCTGCTTGCCAACATGCAGTTGCTTACCACGAGCGATATGATGAGACGTTCAGATTATGGTTGCGAAATCAACGGCTTCTACCGTCCGTTTGATGCATTGAAGTCGGTTCACCCTGTTGTAATTATTGATGAACCCACAATAGATTCAATTGCCAACCAGCAGGCGTGGCAGACCACTCATGGAAGAAATTGAAACCAGAGTGTGTCATACGATTTGGAGCAACGTTTCCGCGAACATAAAGAAGGAAGAGGAAATACTGCAAAGACAGTAAAGGATTATAAAAACTTAGTATACAACCTTGATGCCTTGCGAGTCGTTCAATAGCGGCCTTGTTAAGGAAATTACAAAAAGAACATTTTGAAGCTCCTCAAAAAACTCCTGAGAAAAGTTAAGGCTCATTTCCGTTGTTGGAAAAATCAGAAGCGCGTTTTTCAAATAACAAGAGAAAGAAGTAAAACAGAACAAATCCAAACTGAAAACTAAAAAACATTTTGTGCTTAAAAAAAGATGGACAGCTTAAGTAGAATTTCATCTGCATTTTCAGACTTGACGATTGATGGAGTTGGGAAAGAATTTTATTTCTCTTTCCAATGGAATGCCAGAAAATGGTTGGTGAAAGTTTTACTGTTGATACTTTTTTGTCCTCATATCAGGAAGGAATGATTGCTTTGGCGTTGCGTCGCCATTTTGAAACGGAGCGAATAAATTTCAATCGAACGATAAAGATTAAAACGCTGGCATTGTTTTTTCATTGATGATATTCCGTCGTATCGCGGAAAGACAAATGATGGAGAAAGAAACAGAGCCGTAATTTAAAAGAAATGTTTGAGCGACTTTTTGAAAGCTTCTATATAAAAAAATTACTTAAGGAATTGAAACCAGAAGAATCAGAGTATGCTGCATACCTTACTGCAACGCTTGATGATAATAAGTGCAAGTCACGCAGGTTATTTCTCGCAGGGACAATGCTGACAGCGATGAAACCATAGCAGCAGAAGTGCAGGATATTCTGGTAAATAAAAAGCAATTGCTTTCAATACGTAATGAAGATGGAACGTATAACACCCGGCGCTTTTTGTTTTCAAAGTGGACGTTGAAGGAAGGCTGGGATAATCCAAATGTGTTTCACTATTGCAAAGCTCCGTTCTTTCGGAAGCGACAATTTCAAAAATTCAGGAAGTGGGTCGTGGGATTACGTCTTCCTGTTGATGAAAATGGAAACCGTATTTCAGGACGAACCATTTATGCTCAATTACATTGTTGATTTTACCGAAGAAGATTTTGCAGAAAAACTGATAGCTGAAATTAATGGTGATCGTCCTGCTGCAAAATTATATTTCTGTTTCAGATATACAAGAATGGTGCAACGAAGCGCAATGTCGAGTACAAAGCGCTTTTTATTTCACTGCTCACTGGAAATTTCCATTGATCCAACTTCCTGTTCATCTTTCTGATGACACAGAGGCGTATGCTGTTGTTACAGAAAATGCTGATAGTTTAATAGTTACATATCCTGAATTTAATAAATCGAATACAACTATGCTACAACATGGTAAAAGTGCTGGATGCAAAAAGAAGCAGAAAGACGAAATTCATATAAGAAAGGGGACAGTACAAACGAACTTAAAAATCTTTGGGCTTGCAATCAACAAAAAATATGCGCTCGTTTTTAGCAAGGAATTAGATGATCGGATGGGGACCAGGAGCTTCCAAAGATCCTTTCAGATGGAAGTTTTTTTCAAACAGTGTTATGACAAGCAGACGTGGATGTAGTGGCAATACAAAGATGGCTCAATGATGATTTCCACTGCGGAACGGAGTGCAAGAATTTATTTCACATCCTATTTTTATATGGTGAGTTTTTAAACCGTGCTTCGGAGCGAACGGAAATACCTGCGTATAAAATAAACGAGGCGATTCATTGTTATTCAAATAAATTGCAGAAAGCAGGAAAGAATACTTTAAATAATGATGATTTTAATGAGCAGTCGTTGGAACGGCTAGTGGCTAAAGTAACAGACTGGAAGATAAAAAATTTTGAAGGAAGATATCAATATTTAAAAGTGAGCGGTGAAAATACAAAGCAGACAGTACTTAATTATGCAAATGGTTTGCCAAAAGATACAATCAGTATTGGTAGAATTGGAACGATTATCGAGCAAGGTAAACCTTCAGCCGATTATCTTTATGATATTATTGCATACGATTCGCCACTTGAAGGGGCTGATATAAAGTCAAATGATGTTAATTCAGTCGTCGTTTATGGAAAGATTCCACGTAAATCAATTGCCATTCCAACAGTCACAGGAGAAACGTATAGTCCGGACTTCATGTATGTAGTAAAGAAAGCAGATGGAAAGAGCGAATTGAATCTCATCGTAGAAACAAAGGATGTAAAAGCAGAATCAGATCTTCGTGGTGTTGAGACTGAAAAAATTAAATGTGCCGAAGTGTTCTTCAAGAATTTGCAGAAGGAAGGAATACCGGTTGTATTTAAAAAACAGTTGTCTTCCACCGCGATGAAGACGATTATTCAGAATGCGCTCATTATGTAATCTGCCTTTATAACGCACTTGTCATGTACGGTGGGATTGCAATGTATTCAATTCCAGTCTGTTCATCTTTTTTAATAGAAAGATTTTTTGGATGAATGATGTAGGAGCAACCAATTCGTTCTTTGAACTTTGAAGTGAATGTTTTTAGAGAGTTGAATTGATACTTTGTTGTTGATTTCACTTCAATCGGTGTTATTTTGAATTGTGTTTTACTTTGGTTGGAGAGAATGAAATCAATCTCAATATCATTTTTATGTGTACTTTCGTTGTAGTGCGTATAGAAAAATAATTTATGTCCGTTGGCTACAAGAATTTGTGCTATTGCATTTTCATAGAGCATTCCTTCGTTGATTGAAAGTTTGTCGTTGAAAATCTGCTTGTATAATTCATTTTTTGTGATTTCATTTTCACTGAATGCATGACTTACTAAAAGACCAGTATCTCCCATGTAGCATTTTACATACGAGCGATTCTCATTGAGTGAGAGACCGATGTTTGGATCGTTGCATTTAAAACACTCGTTTACAATTCGTGAGTCGGCAAGCCAAAAGAAGGTGTCTGCATATTGTGTAAAGAAGGAACCGTCTTCAATTTCGTTAAAGACAATGCGTTTTTCGTGTTGTGAAAGAAATCCAGGAATGCCATCAAAAATTGAGAGGACCTTTGAACGGTATTTTACTCCAATTTTCATTATGTCTTCACGATATAAAGTGATGATGTCGCGTTTCTCTGCATCGCTCTTATTAAAATTTTTCGCTGATGAAAGGTAGAGGTCAAGTGCTTTTGGCATTCCACCTACAAGCATGAATTGTTTGAACAGTAGCATTGCTTTGTTGTGAAGTGGTTGTTCAAGTGGCTGTTGTTTTTCAAAACAAGTGCGTATGTATTCGGTTAATTTTTCTTCACCAAGTGCCCAGCAGAATTCTTCAAAGTCCATGGAGTACATGTTAAGTGTACGTTCCTCTGATGGAATGGTAATGTCTTTTACATTTTCATGAATGGAAATAAGGGAGCCTGTTTCTATAAAATCGTAGCGGCCATCCTGCACGAGTTTTTTTATTGACTGTCGCGCTTTTGGGTACCGCTGGATTTCATCAAAAATTATAAGTGATTGTCGGTTATGAAGTTCCTTTCCGTATTCAGTGCTGAGAAGCATATAGAAAGTGTCGAGGTCATTGAGATGGTTTTCAAAACAATCAGTGACAAGGGGGCTGATGTCGTTGAAGTCGATGAGTAGATATGTTTTGTATTCGTTGCGCCCGAATTCTTCAACGATGGTTGACTTGCCAATTCGTCTTGCTCCTTCAATGAGAAGCGCTTTTTTGCCGGAAAATTCATTTTTCCAGTCAAGAAGTTTATCATAAATCTTTCTCTTAAATGGCATAATTGCTCCTCAAATTCATTATTATACGAAAGTTATAGACTGATTAAAAATAAGATTATGCGCTAGTTATAGAACAGTAGATATTCAGATTATACGACACTTTTTCTAATTTTCCAAGTACGTATTTACTGTCCTTGCAATATACTGCACTAAATGCAGTATTTGTTAAAAAAAGCAAAAAAATGCACTTCCTTTCTATATACATAACTCCGGTTTTTAGGTATACTTTGGCTTTAGTATGAGTAGTTACTGAAAGCCTGCCATAGTTTCCCCTTGCTAATTGACCTGGGTTTTTTTGAAGGGAAAAGTTTTGGCGGTACCGGAGTTTGTTAACGGTGAAGGCGGATATTTAACCATACGGGCCATAATGGATATCTAGGACTCAACATTGACTGATGTGCAAAAGTTAATTTTGGTCCCAGCATTGTGGACGCCAGCAACGTTCCCGCTGATTGGCAACTACGGTGGTTATACCGAATAGATTTTGAAAGTGGCCCAGGCAGTCATGTTCGGTGGTTTTACATTGGGTTTCGTTTTCCTTGGTGATGAAGTGGGCCTCAAAATTCGAAAGTAAACGGAAAGGTTACTGGATTTTGGCTTAATCTTTTTTTTTGTGAGAAATCCCAACCAACATTATTGGTTTTTTTGTATGATATTGATAGCACGGGCGCTTAGCCAAAGCTGCGGCGACGAAGTCCGGGCCTCCATGAATGGTTAAAGTTGCCTGATTCTCTGGCGATGGCAAGGAAGCGGCCGAGGCTTTTGCTGCCCTTTCTTCCCCTTCAAAAAAGGCGGCGCTGCTCAAAAAAATCAAAGCGTTCAAAATTACAAATGCGGTGGAAAGCGTGACGTGCTCTGCGGTAAAAATCGAAGAGCCTGCTGATGTGGTTTTTGCTGAGTCAGCATTATATCGCGCGGTGCCGGTTCGTTCTGACGGAACAAAGGTGAATGATCCTGCTGTTGCAATGAAGGACGGCAAGGGTAAGCGCGTGGTGCTGTGGGACTTTGGTGCCAAGGCGAATATCAGGCGTGAACTTTTGAAGCGCGGTCTTGAAGTGATTACGGTTCCTTCAACGACGACTGCTGCGGAAATCCTTGCGAAGAATCCGAACGGCATCATGCTGTCAAACGGTCCTGGCGATCCTCAGGAAAATGTGAAAATCATTGCTGAATTAAAGAAGCTCTGCAAATCAGGCGTGCCGCTTTTTGGCATTTGTCTTGGCCATCAGATTTTGGCGCTTGCAAACGGTGCGGACACGATGAAGCTCAAGTACGGTCACCGTGGCGCTAACCAGCCAGTGAAGCAGCTCTCTACCGGACGCGTCTACATTTCTTCCCAGAACCACGGTTATGCGGTTAAAAATGAATCGCTCCCTCGCGGCGCAATGCTCAGTTTTGTAAACACAAATGACGGTACGTGCGAAGGCATCACCTACACGAACATTCCGGCGTTCAGCGTACAGTTCCATCCGGAAGCGGCAAGCGGCCCGCTCGACACGAACTTCTTGTTTGACGAGTTTGTGCGGCTGATTAACAATCACGATTACTTCAAGAACTTCAAGACTACGTTCGAACGCATTGATGCGCCGGCGTACTTCGCGAAGACGATACTGGGGACAAAAGAGGCTCGGGCCGCGAAAGTGTCTGGCAGCAAGAAGAGTGCCACTGCAGCAAAGAAAGTGGCTGACAGCAAGAAGAGCGCTGGTGTAGCAAAGAAAGTATCTGCTGCAAAAGCGGGTGCCGGTTCTGCGAAGAAAGTCTCACTTGCAAAAGCAAAGACTGCGGGCGGCAAGAAAATCACTGCTGTGAAAAATACGACTTCAGCAAAAAAAAGTGCTTCTGTTGCAAAGAAAGTGACAGGTACCGCTCAGAAAACATCAGGCAAAAAAGCCGGGAGTAAAAAATAATGCCTTTAAATCCAGATATTCATAAGGTAATGGTCATCGGTTCAGGACCTATCATCATTGGACAGGCTGCTGAATTCGACTACGCAGGTAGCCAGGCGTGCAAGGCATTGAAGGAACAGGGGTTGAGCGTAGTGCTCGTGAACTCCAACCCGGCAACGCTTATGACTGACCACAACATGGCGGACGCGATTTACATTGAGCCGCTCATTCCGGAAACAATTCAGCGCATCATAGAAAAAGAAAAGCCAGATTCACTGCTTTCAACACTTGGCGGTCAGACTGGTTTGACACTCAGCATGGAGCTTGCAAAGTCGGGCTTTCTTGAATCACACGGAGTGCGTCTGCTTGGCGCTCGTCCAGACACCATCGACAAGGCGGAAGACCGTCAGATGTTCAAGGATACCATGCTTGCAATCGGCGAGCCGTGCATTCCTTCAAAAGTAGTCACTACGCTTGATGATGCAATGGATTTTGCGGACAAGGTGATTGGCTATCCGGCAATTGTTCGTCCTGCATTCACGCTCGGCGGCACTGGTGGCGGTATTGCGCAGACACACGAAGAGCTTCTTGAAATTGCACAGAACGGTCTGCATCGCTCACCGATTCATCAGATACTGGTAGAAAAATGTATTTCCGGTTGGAAGGAAATTGAGTTTGAAGTTATGCGCGACCACACGGGCAACGTGCTCACGGTCTGCTCAATGGAAAACTTCGACCCGGTTGGCGTGCACACGGGCGACTCTATCGTCATTGCACCAACGGTAACGCTTGCAGATAAAGAATATCAGATGCTCCGTTCGGCGGCATTGAACATCATCAGTTCGCTCAAGATGGAAGGCGGATGCAACGTTCAGCTTGCACTCAAGCCGGACAGCTTCGAATATGCGGTCATTGAAGTGAACCCGCGTGTCTCTCGCTCATCAGCACTTGCTTCAAAGGCGACTGGCTATCCTATCGCCAAAGTTGCAACGCTCATTGCAATCGGATACAACCTCGACGAGATTCCAAACTTTGTTACAAAGAAAACGGCTGCCTGCTTTGAGCCGGTGCTCGACTACGTTGTGGTGAAGATGCCGAAGTTCCCGTTCGACAAATTTGTGTATGCAAAGCGTACGCTCGGCACGCAGATGAAGGCGACGGGCGAAGTGATGGCAATTGGATTCAACTTTGAGCAGGCAATCATGAAAGCTGCTCGTGGCGCGGAAGTTGGCGTACAGAGTTTGATTCTTCCGGCATTTGCGCAAGAAAGCGATGAGCGCATCAAGCAGCGTGTTGGCGAATGCACTGACCAGCGTTTGTTTGCAATCTTCCAGGCACTTAAGCGCGGCATCATGACGATTGACGAAATTCATTCTGTCACTATGATTGACGTGTGGTTCCTTGCACATCTTAATAATCTTGTTGAGATGGAAAAGCAGTTTGCACAAATAAAAGCCGGCAAAGCTACGCTCGACACAGAGCTGTATCTTGCGGCAAAAAAATATGGCTATCCAGACAAAGTGATTCAGGATCTTACCGGAACAAAAATTGTCGGTGCCATGGGAATTATTAAGGAAGCAAAACAGGCTGCGTCTCTTGTCAAACAGGGCAAGCTCGCACACATTCCTGCGACATACAAAATGGTCGATACGTGCGCCGGCGAATTCAATGCTGAAACTCCGTACTTCTACGGCGGCTACAACAAAGAAAACGAAGCGGAAGAATTCCTTGCAGAACGCAATGCGAAAGGAAAGAAATCTAAGAAGGGCACAATAATCGTTTTGGGTTCAGGCCCAATCCGCATTGGTCAGGGAATTGAGTTTGACTACGCTTCCGTTCAGTGTGTGTGGTCTTTGAAAAAACTTGGCTACGATGTGGTCACCATTAACAACAACCCGGAAACAGTTTCAACTGACTTCGACACTTCAGACCGCTTGTACTTCGAACCGCTCACTCCGGAAGATGTCATGTCTGTCATCAACACCGAGCATCCGATTGGCGTCGTAGTTGCATTCGGCGGACAGACGGCAATCAAGCTCACAAAATTCCTCGACAGCCAGGGAATAAAGATTCTTGGCACGAGTGCTGATTCAATCGACATTGCTGAAGACCGTGAACGCTTTGAAGCTCTCTGCGAAAAACTTGAAATCAAAAAGCCACGCGGTGAAAGCGTACTAACCTGCGAAGAAGCGCTTGTTTCCGCAAACCGCATCGGCTATCCAATTCTGCTCCGTCCGTCATACGTCTTGGGCGGTCAGAACATGATTATCGCATTCAACGATGACGATGTAAAAGAATACATGGCAATCATCCTTGCTCAGGGAATTGAAAATCCAGTGCTCATCGACAAATACATGATGGGCATTGAGCTTGAAGTAGATGCAATCTGCGACGGCAAAGACATTCTCATTCCGGGAATCATGGAACACATCGAACGCACAGGCATCCATTCAGGCGACTCAATCGCTGTGTACCCGAGCTGGAATCTCAACGACATTCTCCGCGAAAAAATTATTAATCAGAGCCGCGAGCTTGCACTTGCACTCGGAACAAAAGGTCTGGTGAACATTCAGTACTTGATTTGGAACAACGATCTTTACATCATCGAAGTGAATCCTCGTTCAAGTCGCACCGTTCCGTACATCAGCAAAGTTACCGGCGTACCGATGGTTGAACTTGCAACACGCGCTATGCTCGGTGAACATGTAAAGGACTTTGGTTACGGCACAGGCTTGTACCGCAACCCGCCATACTTCGCAGTAAAAGTGCCGGTGTTCAGCTTTGAAAAACTCATGGACGTTGATACGCACCTTGGTCCGGAAATGAAATCAACTGGTGAAGTTCTGGGTCTTGCTTCTACTATGGAAGAGGCAATCTTCAAGGGACTCATCGCAGCCGGCTACAACATGAAGCGCTCCGGCGGTGTGCTCATCACGGTGCGTAAGACTGACCAGTACGAAATCCCTGACCTTGCACGTAAGTTCTATGACATGGGATTCAAACTCTATGCTACTGAAGGAACGGCAAAAACAATCAGCGACTTCGGCATGGACGTGACAGTGGTTAATAAGATTCACGAAAATCCTACTGACAACTTGCTAACGCTTCTTGATTCCGGAAAAATTGATTACGTCATTTCAACAAGCGCAAAGGGACGTGACCCGCGTGCAGACTCCGTGCGCATGAGACGCCATGCTGTTGAGCGCGACATTCCGTGCCTTACCGCACTCGATACGGCAAATGCAATTGCCAACTGTCTCAAGAGTAAATATTCCGCAGAGAATGTTGAGCTCGTGAACATCAACGACCTCCGTGACACCAAAGAAAAAATAAAGTTCAGCAAGATGAACAGCACCGGCAACGACTTCATCGTAATTAACGCGATGAATCAGGAAGTGAACAACCCTGGTGGACTCGCAGTCCGCATGTGTGACCGCCGCACTGGTGGCATTGGTGCAGATAGCCTCGTGCTCATTGAAGCAAGCACTGTTGCAGACGCAAAGATGCGCTTCTTTAACCTCGACGGTTCGGAAGGCAAGATGGCCGGCAACGCAATCCGCTGCGTAGGAAAATATCTTTACGACAACGACATCAACGGCATTGCAGAAAAGCACGGCAAGAAGACTGACAACACAGAAACAATCACGATTGAAACAGGCAGCGGCATAAAGTCACTCGTGCTCTACAAGCAGGACGGCAAAGTAACGTCAGTCACCGTAGACATGGGTAAGCCGACGTTCGAAGCAGCAACACTGCCAACGACACTCAAGGCAACACCGCTCGTTGTTCCAGAAACAGCGAACATCGAAGGCCTCGTGTTCAAACGCAATCCGGAACTCTACAAGAAATTGCCTAAGGAAGCAATCGTCAATGCGCCGCTCACCGTTGCAGGCAAAGACTACAAAGTCACCTGCCTTGCAGTAGGCAACCCGCACTGCGTTGTGTTCAGCAAGTTTGTAGACAAGGAACCTGTTGAAACAGTCGGCACACTCTTTGAAAACCACAAATCATTCCCTAACCGCACCAACACCGAGTTCGTCCGCGTCGTAGATCAGAACGCACTCAAGATGCGCACCTGGGAACGCGGCAACGGCGAAACACTCGCTTGCGGAACAGGCGCTTGTGCTGCGGCAATCGCTGCAGTGCTCAACGGCTACTGTCCGCTCGGCGAAAACATCACCGTCAAAGTGCGTGGCGGCGACCTCATCGTCAAGTATACCGGCGACACGGTGTACCTCACGGGAGCAACCGCAATGTGCTTCGAAGGTGAAATCGAAATCTAAACTGCTGCTCTTCTTTTCAAATGCTAAGGGCGGCGTTCTGCGTACGTGCGGGGCGCCGCTTTTTATAATATTGTTGAATATATTAGTATAATCTTTTAACAATGTGAAAAAATATGTTATACTACCAGTATGCCAATTGGAACAAACACTTTGAAGGTATATATGACAAATGAAGTCAAAGCAGAACTTAATACTCTTGTTGAAGTAATTAAGAACAGTTTGAGCATTGATGAAATTTATTTGTTTGGATCATTTGCGTATGGTAATCCAAAAAGTGATAGCGATTTTGATATCTATGTCGTTATTCCAGATGACTCAATTCGTCCTATAGAAGCTACTCAAAAAATTAGATTAAATATTCTTCCATATCAGAAACGTCCAGTAGATTTACTTGTTGGTAAACGCAGTTCTTTTATGAAACGGAAAACTTCTACTTCATTTATAGAAAATGAAGTGTCTTCAAAAGGAATGAAAATCTATGGCTGATGTAACTAACACGGTGCAGGGAGACTCATTGCAAGTTGCAAAAGAATGGTTTGAATATTCAAAACGCGATTTAGATTCTGCTAAGTATCTTTTGCAAATGAAGCCAATGCCGTTGGAAATTATTTGTTATCATTGCCAACAGTCCGCAGAAAAAGCATTGAAAGGCTATTTGGCAAATAAAAAAATATCTTTTCAGAAAATTCATGATTTAGGCATTCTATTGAATTCATGTATAAACATTTCGCCTGATTTTAATAAAATTAAAAATGAATGTTCTCGATTAACAGATTATGGAGTCCAAGCACGGTATCCATTTGCGATGGAGATAGAAGATGCTGATGTAAGTCTTGCGCTTTCCGATGCTAATGCAATATGGCTGTTCATTCAGAATAAACTATTTTGATAGAACTGGAGATATATAGTTAATTGCGGCGTTCTGCATGCGTGCGGGGCGCCGCTTTTTTATTCCCCGTCGAACAATTGCGTTGATTTATGTTATAGTCATCGTATGATAACAGATTCATTCGACGCAGATTCCTCCGCAATAATAAATCCCGTGCAGAACGCTGACGCTCCCGAAGTTGACGCGTGCATCGTCACATTCTCGCATGTAATCGAAGAGAACGTAGTGAAGCAGTACGCGCGCCGGCATGTGTGGGCACGGTTGAAGATGCACATTCAGTTATCAAGACGAACAAGTTTGTTGTGTTCGGTGGCGCTGGTTGTCTGAACAAAGAAATTGCGCACGGCAAAGTGATGGTTCCTACTGATGCGTACCGTGATGAAGGAACATCGTATCATTACGCTCCTGCTGCAGATTATGTTACGGTGAATCATGCGGATGAAGTCGCTTCGTTCATGAAGGACGTGGACGAGCGCCCACATATGATTAGGGGTAACCACGTTATTTTGAAACGGTATGATATTTGTGGCTGTTCTTCCCGTTGTTTCATTTCGATATCCTTGAAAGGATTGCCCCCTTTTGGGCCGTTTTATATAATAAGAGGAAAAGAGAACTTCGTTTTCAAAATAATATCGTCCATATGTGATTAAAACAACTCGGGTATAAGCATGAGATACAAACTTTTGTTGTGTTTAACGAAGTTGGCAATTGTTATCGTGCCGTTCGGGGTTATTTCACCGGTTAAAATTGGTTTTTTATGTTTTTGTCGTTAAAAATTTTTGGGCTTGTCGGCCATTAGCTTAACTAATGTGGTGGCTCGGCTTCCTTGGGGTGGGGTGCAAACCGTTACGGGTTGATGTGGCGGGTCCGTTGTGTGCTGTATGAAATATTGTTCGCGTGCAAAACAAAAACTTCGGACGCGTTTCATGTACTGTGTTTCGGCCTATCTTTGTTCGGCTTACAAATAACTTACGTTGCGGACAGGTTAGTAACGAGGTCATTTTAAACCTTACTTGCGGCATACGTCGGTAACGGCGTTCCATTGGCGGCGGCACGTTTAGTTTATATTCGCCTGTGCGCGAAACTTAGACGCCTCTTGTGTGACGAATTCTGTACTTTTCCTTAAGGGTGTTTATCGTGACTTGGCGGGTGGTTTTTCGGACCTGGTATTGACGATACGTCAAGCAAGACGTGGTATCTCGCCTGTATTTTAATATTCTTCCTTGGTACGGGTACATAAGGTACTTTGTGTTTTGTTTTGTCATAGTTTCATCCTTAAGAAATAAGCTTACTAAAGTTGCGATCGTTGTTTTGGATTGACGCCAAGTCTTGTGCACAACATAGAAAAACTTAGTCGAATGTGGATCATCGAATTATAGGCGGAAGAGTGGTCTTAGAAGACTGCCTCGCTTGTAACGGGGTGACACTCTTCATCTTTGTTCTTAGTGCACCTGCGACGTTTTTCACGTCTACCATACGGCAGGTATATTTTAGTAAAGTCAACTTTTTTGTATGGTGCGAGACGTTACTTTACGACGTAGGTGGTTTGAGTATTACTGTTTGCGGTGTGACGGGCTTGTGTGGCGTGAGACCGGTATATTTAGTGCGGCATGGTGGTTCGCGAAGCAATAGTAACTCAGCGTGTCGCCCTTATCAGTAGAACATTTTTTGTCGTTTGTTACATTACTTTTGACGGCAGGGTAGGTTTTTGCACAACTTGTATATGTCGCCTTAACAGTATTCCGGGTAGTTTGTGTTGTCGCGTTGTTATCTGGTTCTACAAACGATACGAGGTTTCTTTATTTGCCTTAGCCAGGGATTTTCGCACGAGTATTTTCTACTGAGGTGATAAGTCGTACCGCAAACACATCGTGCGTTCATTTTCGGTTCGATAGGGACGCAACGACTTATCACGTATAGTAGACATCCTTGCTGCGTCCGCACATATGGTGACATATGGTGACATGGTGTCTTCATTGCTTTCCTTTTATAGTTCCTTCAGTGACCTTCCTGGTAGTCTTAGTATGCGCCCTCTTCACATTTTGTGTTCTTAGCTTCTTCAAGTCTCGTATTATGAAAAGATAATATATGTAAGACGATTAATTCATTAATATTAAAAGGGCGTGGGTGGCGTGCGGCGCGGTCAAGTTGTCTCGCCGTTACAGTTTCACAGGTGTGTAGTTACGACACAAAGGGACGCCAGAGCGGCACACGTTACGGCAAGCAAGGTGAAGTCCCCGTAGTTCGTTTAGCGGCGA
>JGI20225J20221_1000830_pt3 | contig 29212 bp, 26 predicted proteins | sample BioMet4_FD_20221 | JGI IMG/M metagenome (IMG submission 20221)
CATGTCCCTGGATCTCTCTATGAAACATTTCCACCAGCGAAAGCGAAGGCACTGTGGGACAGGTTTGAGTTTGTGTACACACCAAAACATGGAAGTTGGTTGAACATAGCAGAGATTGAATTGAACGTGCTTTCAGGTCAATGTTTAAAAAGAAGAATGGATAACAGCGAGCTTGTTAGGAAAGAAGTATTGGCATGGCAAAATTATAGAAACAACAAAAATTCAAAGGTTAACTGGCAATTCACAACAGATGACGCAAGGATAAAATTATCACGTCTTTATCCGACAATTGAAGATTGACTCGACAGTAGTTTGCCTGTATCTTTTCTTTTCTAAGGGCTCTTCCTTCTGAGAGTAATTTATAATGCCCATGAGTCTATCAATAAAACCTATTTGTTCTTTTCGTATTTTTTTCTTAGCGAGCTCAATATTAAACCAGCCTGCTCTATCGACCTCGGGATACTCGTGTACTTTCCCGGAGTTTTTTGGCCACTCAAGCGGAAATGTGTTACTTACAACATTTGTTATATCCAGGTCTTTTTCAAGAGCCCATACATGAACTATCTTCTTTCTAGATTGGTTTAACTCTCCCAGATCAATAAACTCGCCGTCAGCCTCAAAACCTGTTTCTTCTTTAAATTCTCTTTTTGCCGTGTCCAGAGGTTTTTCATGCCCTTCAGGTAGCCCTTTGGGTATTGACCACACTCCGTAGTCTTTTTTTGCCCAAAATGGCCCACCTGGGTGAACCAGCATCACTTCGAGTATCTCATTCCTGAACCTGAATAAAAGAATGCCATTACTGTAAACACTCACTTTTCTACTTCCTCTTCAAATCTGAACCAAAAATCAATAAATTGAAGAACATACGCAGTTATTGTTTTGTCTTTCTTCGATATGCAATTGCTCCGCCTACTGCTGCAAGCGCACAGAAAGAGCTCATGAAAGGAATGCTTTTTGGTTCCTGGGTAGAACTGGAATTTTGTTCTTGCTTGCTCGCCGCTTCTGTATCATTTAATATTCCTATATCATTTATTCCTATATCATTTAATATTCCTGTATCATTTGATATTCCTGTATCATTTGATATTCCTGTATCATTTGATATTCCAATATCATTTATCGTATTATCGGTTTGATTAATTGTACTCAGCAACTCATCCAGAGTAGTACTTTCATCAAGTGTTACAGCTCTTCCATCATCGGTTAACGTATATTTTCCTCGGTAGAAATTTGTAACTATGAAGTGCTCAGAGCCAAAATTCTGTGTATATGGATTATCATCCGTTTTCAGGTAAATCAAAACTTTCTCACCCGTTTTGAAGCCTGGATCAGCATCTGTAGTCATGTTGACATTTCCAATTGTCCCACCAGTAACTCTCACAATAACATCTCTGGATAATAGCGGGTTTTTAAGGTACTCATCAACACTTATAACAATGTCAGTGTAAATGATGTCGCTAGGGTTGAGTTCAGTAACTGGTTTATCAGGTTGTTTACCATCTATGGTATTCCATTTGGGTGGAAGTATTTCTTTAACGGTACCTATTACAATTGTATCGGAATAGTCTCTCAACTCCTCATGATTGTATGGTATGAAATCTATACATATGCCAATACCAATGGGTTCTTCACTATTGTTTTCGGGCTTGATATCATCATCTGGAGGATCGGACAGTGCTAAAGTATTTAATGTCAGTAAAGAAAGAGCTCCAACCAAAAAAAGTCCACATTTTAGTATATTTCTCATGGTTTCACCTCGGCGTATGGAGTTAAGACAGAATTTACCAACACCTTGCAAATACATTAGGAATTTTTAGATAAATAATTATAAGGTTGCCTGATTAAAAACCCTGCATAACCTTCAATCGATCGACTTCAGACTGGCCAAAAGAGCCAAGAAAGCACAAACATATGTTGAAATTATTTAGTGGCTGTGCCTTTAAAAAAGGTGTAACAAAACGTGCCTTCTTGTCCTGCAGTCCGGTAAAGGTCGCTAATACCTTTATTCCATGTTTTTTCATCAATCATCTTTAGCTCCAGTGCCTGCTTCCTGACACCTTCGACCATCGCAGTGAAAGTGTTCTTTGTAAATCCCTCTACCAGATCGGGTTTACTCGAATCAACATATACCATTCTGGGGGAGACGCTCACGTTTTTAAAACCAGTCCGATTCAACAGCGGGTAGATTTCTCTACCTATGAGGGAATTACCTCCCAAAAGTTCCTGGATATCGATAAGGCACTTTATTGCTTGCATAGCTTCATTGCTCCTGGGGTAGAAATAGCTTGAACCGTGATCTCCCTCTATGACAGTTATCGTGCCCTCTTTTTTGAGTACTCTTTTCACCGACAATAAGGCATCAAGAGGGTTCTTAAGGTGTTCAAGTACAAAGCATATGAAAATGTGGTCAAAAGTCTCGTCTTCATAGGGCAGAGCGAAGATATTAGCTACCTGAAAATTAACATTCTCCACCCCTTCTTTTTTAGCCAATTGTTTCGCTATCTCGACTGATTCGCCTGAAATATCAATTGATGTGATGCTGGCTTCTGGACTGTTTTTGCTCAGTATTACCGTCTGTGCGCCCACACCGCAACCGGCCTCAAGCACTCTGCTTCCCGGAGGATATATGGTATCATAATGTAGTAACGCAGTGAGTGTATTTGCCTGATCATGGAGTCGAAAATTTTCTCTATTTGAATATCCGTGTACGTAATCCATCTTATCAACCGAAGTCCATAATAACTGCTTTTCTGCTGCTAATCTTTCCTTTGACGTACTTATATATATAGGAGTTTAGTGCTAAACAAGTCTTACTATATACTGCTATTATAACTGCTCTATTTCTCTAAATATTTTGGATTTTTACCAAATGTGAAAACATATTAGAAAGATATGGTCAAATTTAAAAATATATAACATTCGTTTGCATTCATTCTCTTCGAAATGGAGATGGAACCCAAAATTAAACGGAGGAAGAAATATAGCAAACAAATCTACGGATGTATGCCCCTATCAGAAAGCCTGGACCCTCGACAACTGGGTTCGCAGATTTTTGCAAAACCCTTACAAAATCGTTGGCAAATATATCAAAGAAGGTCAGGTTGTTATGGATCTGGGATGCTGCCTGGGTTTCTTTTCTCTGGCAATGGCAGAGCTGGTGGGTGAAAAAGGAAAGGTCATTTCTGTGGATATTCAGATGAGATGCTTCAGATGTTAAAGCATAAAAGTGAGCGTGAAGGGCTTAGTTCGCGTATCATTCTTCATAAAGCCCACCTGAAAACTTAGGCATCTCCGAAATGGTGGATTTTGCTCTGGCTTTTTATATGGTCCATGAAGTACAGGATAAAAAGAGTTTTTTAAGTGAGGTTGCTTCCCATCTTAAACCTGATAGCAGGTTTTTGATTGTTGAACCTAAATTCCATGTCTCAAAGCCCAGTTTTGAAAGCACTCTGGAAATTGCTCGATCCGTAGGTCTGGAACAGGTCTATGAACCTAAGTTTTCCCTCGAGATTAATATATTAATAATCCGCAATATTCATATTTTGTGACGACTCTCTGAATATTCAATGTATGATTATTACTTATTTGTTACAGTCGATTTTTGAGGGGGGACACAGTGATTAAAAATGTTGAATATAGAATCTTTCTAATTTTTCTTTTTTTAGTTCTGTTTTTACAGATATCAAATGTGGCAGATGCAGAAGAACCTGCGGAACAATGGAACAGGTCTTTTGGTGGAAATGGTGAAGATAGTGCCTGGTGTATTCAACAGACTTCAGATGGTGGGTATGTAGTAGCAGGCACAACGGCTTCATACGGCAAAGGTACAGAAGGTTATCCGGATGCCTGGCTTATTAAGGTTGATAAAAGTGGGAATATACAGTGGAATAAAACTTACGGGGGAACTTATTTTGATGAAGGGTACTTCACCCGACAAACTTCAGACGGCAGTTATGTATTATCAGGTTACACATATCCTTCTGGTTATGCTGAACCCTGGCTGATCAAGACAGACAAAAAAGGAAACGAGATGTGGAATAAAGTATCTGATAATATTACTCATTGGGATTATCTTCAGTATAGGGCTGAACGTACTTCTGATGGCGGATACGTAATTGGTGATACAGTTGAGCATGAGATCGGAGAGCTTGATGATCTGGTTCTGGTCGATTATGATATTATAATAACCAAGTATGACATGAGTGGCAATCAGCAGTGGAACAATGCCTTTGGCAAAAATCATAGTCTTGAAATATTGAACTTTCTATTAGATCCTGTTAAGCAGACTTCTGATGGTGGATATGTAATTGCCAGCACTACTATTCCAAATCAATCAAGTAACTATGATATCTGGCTTATAAAGACTGATGAGTATGGTCAAGAGCAGTGGAATAAGACCTTTGGCGGACCTATGGATGACTCTGCTTTTTCTATCTCACTGACTTCAGATAATGGTTATGTGTTGGCCGGAATGTATGATGATTCGTGGGCCTTTGAGACTGATGATAACGCGTTCATGATGAAAACAGACAGTGAAGGTAATCAGGAATGGACAAAAGAATTCAGAAACTGCACGTTATATTCCGTTCAACAGACTTCAGATGGTGGATATGTAGCTGCGGGCGTTAAAAACAGGAACGCATGGTTAGTTAAGTTGACGGGCGATGAAAAAGATGCTAAGTATGAAACTGGAAAAAATATCGAATCTGAGAATTGCGAAGATACTGAATCTGAGAATGGCAAGGATACTGAATCGGAAAATGAAAACAATATTGAGTCTGGTAATACATTAGACAGCTTCTCTGCCCAGGTAAGACATTACATTTGCGATATATTCAGGGGAATATTCCAGTGGAACTACTATACTTAAGTAGGAACTTTTCTTGAGAAAGTTACATTCATGCTTTTGGTGCAGTGTTGCAAGCTTCAAATCTTTTACAATCCCTGGGGCACTCTGCATGCTCTCCTTTTTCTATTATTCCAAACAAATTTTGGAGTATTTCGATCCATCGAGAGCGGACCTCTTTCCAATCAACGCCAAGAAGGATAAGAACTCGCATTCCATTAAACAATGATACAAGAGTGATTGCAAGGGTACGCGGATCGGTTTCGGATGGGATAAGGCCTTTCTGCTGTTGTTCTTCAATTTCATGAGTTGGCTGGTCAAGACCATGCTTCATGCCTTCGATTGATCTTTTCTGGACCTCAGGTTTGTGTACTGTCATCCCCAGAATTTCAAAATATAATGCATGTATTTTAATATCAGGTGACATTATCTGATCGAAAATTTCTATCCACGCATCAACCGGGCAGATGTCAGAATTACAGACTGTTTTTATATCACAGTATTGTGTCTGCAGATAATTTGCACTTTCTATGACCAATTCATCCTTATTTTTAAAGTATCGATAGAGGGCGGGTTTGCTGACATTAAGTCTACTGGCAATGTCTTCCATTGTAGTGTTACAGTATCCTTTCTCATACATTACCTCCAGTCCTGCTTCAACAATTCTCTTTTTTGCTTCTTCTCTGTACTCTGGAAGCATCTTTGACAAACAATCACCCTTTCACATTTTGGTGTCAATTTATATATAATTGACCAATAAAATATTAAAGTTACTAATAAGTAACTTTAATTACTAATAAGTAACTTTAATTATTGTGGAGTATTATTGATATCGTAAATCCCTGTCAGCTATGAAGGAAAAAATTAAAAGTTGAATAAAATAGGGATAACCAAGATTAGGAGAAGAAAAAATAAACATATGTAAGAGGCTTGATTTTTCATGGAAAAACCGGACAATACCGAAAACAGAATTCTTGAGGCTAGCGGAAAAAGAAAAGGATCAAGCATTACAGCTGAGAACATAGCGTTCGTCAGAGCCCTTGAGTCGCTCAAGCCAGAGGGCGAACGCATCTGTTATGACCCATTTGCCGTCCGCTTTCTTAGTCAGCAATATTTGACGTTTTTAGAAATGGCAACTCGTGACCCCTCTAAAACTCCATTCCCCGGATTACACAACTCACTTTCAGCAAGAGTCAGATATTTTGATGATTTCGTAAAAAAGTTTATTGATGAAGGGCTTGAACAGCTTGTCATTCTGGGTGCAGGGTACGATACTCGGGCATACAGAATCGAAGGACTCAGGGGTAAGGTTAAGGTTTTTGAGGTTGACCATCCTGAAACTCAAAGCGTGAAAATCGAAAAAATCAAAGATATCTTCGGTTCACTCCCGGACCACGTCGAGTATGTTTCGGTTGATTTTGAGAGCGAAGATTTCAGTCATCGGCTGCTAGAACATGGATACGAAAGATCGCATAAGACCGTCTTTATCATGGAAGGGCTCATCTACTACCTTCCGCCAAAAACCGTGGATGAGATTCTGTGCTTCATTGCAAAAAATTCGGGCTTTGGGAGTGCAATCGTCTTCGATTATGTCTATGAATCCAGTATTGATAGAACAAACGGAATATGCGGCGTGCAGTGTACGGCATGCGACCAGATTGCACTAATGGATGCTAAAAAAGGCATGGCACAACAGGGAGAACCTTATAAGTTCGGCGTCAAGGACGGGATGTTAGAAACATTCATTGTTCAGAGCGGTTTTTCTCAAGTTTGCAATGTGACCACTGAGGATTATAAAAAGATCTATTTTCAGGGAATTAATGAAAAACGGCCAGTATGTTACCTGTCACACTTCGCCCATGCGATAGTAGAATAAAATCTTATCGGCTGTTTCCTAGGTTATTGTAAATGTTTCCAATACTATTGTAAACAATAAGAAAATGAGGTCTGTAGGAGCTGAACTATGAAAAACACTATCGATGTAGAAAATGATTCAATCATTGCATTCACTGGTGGCCGGATATTCACCATGGATTCTAAACAAAAACATGTAGAGACTGTAGTCATCAATGGAGGCTGCATTGCCGCCGTTGGTGATAAGGGTATACTGAAATCTTTTCCCAATGCAAAAATTCACGACCTGAAAGGTCGGGTTCTACTTCCTGCTTTCATTGATTCACATAATCACCTATCTTCATTCGGTTGTTTTTTTCCTACCTGGGCGAATCTGATAGGCTTGACTGAAAAGGAATCCGTACTGGAGGAAATTCAACTGCAGGCCCGAAAAAAACCGGGAAAAGGATGGATTGTCGGCTTCGGTTGGTTCGATGCCAAGATTGGCGGGTTCGACCTGACGAAAAACGATCTGGATGAGATTAGCTCCGACAGGCCGGTTCTTCTTATCCAGGCTACCTTCCATCAGAGTGTAGTAAACAGCCGGGCGCTGGAACTTGTGGGCATCACCCGCTCAACTCCGGATCCTCGTTGCGGAATTATTCTCCGGGAAAGTGACGGAATGCCAACAGGCGTGCTTGTGGAATGTGCACAGGTTCCTGTGTTTCGACTAGTAATGGAAGCGGACACGGGAACACTTGCGAACCTCATAGAGGCGCATGCTAAAGAGCTTCTCAAATTCGGTATCACTGCTGTCCACGACCCCGGCGTCACACCGGCTGCTGAGGCGGCATATCAAAAGCTTCACGATGAAGGACGGCTTCCGGTATCGGTACTTATGATGCCACATGGAGAGACCGTTCTGGACAATCAGCTGGGTTATAGGCTTCATGGGCCGGTCACCGGAGTGGGGGATGAAAGGCTGCGTGTAGGTCCTGTCAAATTATTCGCTGACGGTGCAACAGCAGAAACAGTAGCCTTTTCTCTTAAAATCGGAGGGCAGACTATAAACAGCGGTAACTACCGGGATGACTTTGAGGAAATGCTCTTTGCAGCGACAGAAAAGGGATTCCGGGTATGTGTCCATTCTTTTGGGAATGCAACAACCGATGCGGTGCTTACGGCATTTGAAAATGCTGTTACTCGAGCCCCGGCTGGATTTGAAATGCGCCCACGCCTTGAACATGTAACCCTCATAAGTACATCTCAGATCAAACGCCTTGCTGCCATGGGCGGATGTGCATGTATCCAACCTCAGTTTCTGTCCAGGGCGCAAAATACAAAACAGGTTGTGTTAGATGATGGAAAGTGGTATGCCTATGGTGATCTTGTGAAGGGAGGAGTGACTGTGGCCTCAGGTAGTGACAATCCCGGAGGATTTATGGATGCTCGCGACCCGATTAAGGGTTCTGTGATGGGATCAACTATGAGCGATGGAGCAGGCAATGTCATCTTTCCAGATCAAGTGCTTCCTTTTGAGCAGTGGCTCTGGATGTATACTGCAGGGGGCGCTTACGCCGGTGGACAGGAAAAAGAGCGTGGTATGCTGAAAAAAGGTATGGTTGCGGATCTTGTAGTCCTTGAAGGTAATCTTGATCCTGAAAACCCTCCTGTTGTTTCTGAAACCTGGGTAGCAGGAAAGAAGGTATATGACCATAGAGTCTAACTGGGAATTTGAAGTTTTGAAAATTATAAATATGAGTGAAAATGCAAAAAATTGAAAAAATATGGATGCGTGTTATTTGGAGAATAAGTTCTTTTGTTCACCAACATTTTTAAGAGGCTTTTAATGAATGAAAACCAAATTTTTGTAATTGAAGCTTGAATGCCATAGCTTGAATGCCATATTAGTGTGATCAAAGTTAATAATTTTGGTTAGTCCCAACTTTTCTAACTCCCAAAATAGATATCGGTACTTTTGTGTCAATTTGCTTTACAAAAAGATCACTTTGTTATACAAAAATGGCTATGCTAGTTGATGCTTGTTTTCTATTACTAAAGCGTTTTCCACTAAAGCGTTTTTCTGCTGTTTTCTATTACTAAAGTGTCTTTTTCTGCTGTTTTCTATTACTAAAGTGTCCTTTTCCTGTTTTATCCCATTACTAAAGCGCCCTTAAATAATAATTTCTTAATTAATGTATCTATTTTATATTAATATCTACATGAAAAAAGCATATATAGTAATACGCACAATAAATAATGTAACAATTAGATCTAAATTAAACTGTATGGTGGGTAATATGATAGAAACGGAACTTATGAGGATAGGTGTCTCTCTTCCAGATACTCTTCTGAATAAATTCGATGAAATCGTTGAGAAAAGAGGTTATTCTTCCCGCTCAGAAGGCATGAGGGATGCTATCAGGAGTTATATTTACCATTATGAATGGATAAACGACGTTAAAGGCTATCGTGTAGGAACAATTGCGATTATTTATGAAAACACGAAAAAAGACCTTTCAAATGTTTTAACAAATATCCAGCACAATTATTCTCACCTGATAAGATCTTCAGTGCATGTTTACCTTGATCGTGAAAATTGTTTTGAACTAATTTTTCTCAATGGAAAAGGTGAAGATATTGCAGAACTTGCTGAATCCATAATAGCCTTGAAAGGAGTCAAATTCTCAAAACTTACAACTATATCGTTAAATAAATAATGCACTTATAAGTATATTCTGAGAAGTATATTCTGAGCTCATCCCAAAACCAGCTTTATACTAAAAACTGATAAGAATTTAAGAACTATTCCCGTGATTAGAAACTCATTGATTATTCTTAATTCCATATTCGGAGAAGCAGTTTTGAGTTATGGAATAGACTCTCTTATAAACAAGTATATCCTTCCTTTTAAGAAGCACCGGCCGGGATGAGTTTTAAACTATTGAATACTGAGTAAAATAGAGAATTTTGAACTCTAATTTGAACGCGAAAACACCTAAAATTCCTCACCTGCTGCACATACAGGTAATGAATTCAGGAGTTATGCGTTCAATCACAGATTTAGGAGGCTTTTCTATTTTTGTCTGTTCGCTTAGACATAGATACATACGATGAACTGTTATTTAACACTTTTCATCACATTTGTCATATTTGATATTATTATATTGAAAACTTGTATTACTAATATTAGGTCAATATTCAGGAAAAAACACCTTAACTTTTACAGTACCTGAAAAATATGAAGTTAATAACCTTAAGTTTGACAGTATCAACTAATTGATACTGGGGATCTCCTCTCTTTTTTGGTCCAATTGAGCTTTGATAAGTCTTTTAAATTTATACAAATTTATTACATATTCTATGTAATTCCATTTTTTTACTACATAGGAGTTACGCAGTTGGCTCCTAGCATATCGTTTTTTCCAAACTTTCAAATATATAAATTAATTTACTGTGTATATGGGGTTATTTAAATATGCTGTCACTGCCACTCTTCTAATTTTCATAGCACTTTCAAACCAGGATATTCCACTTTTGATTCTTTGTAATTCCAGTCTAAAAAAAGCTCTGAATGAGAACATTATATGTGCTCTTTGTGCCTCTTCCTTTCTTGCCTGACATTTTTCCACACCACAAAACTGCTTTATCCCTCTATGATATTCCTCAATTTTCCATGACTTCTTTGCCAGATCCTCACGTTCTGGTTCCTCCATCTCCTGCATATCTGTAACCCAGTGTTGCGTGTCTCCATCTTTTGAAACTATCCTAAACACCTTTACAAATCCATATGCTTTGAGGTGAACCACACGTCCTTTTGGAGGAATATCTACTGTTTCAAGTGGCACATTTCCGTTGTTATCAGGATTTACCAACCGATTATTTTTTAACCTTGTAAGGAAATGCCATTCTTTCTGTCTAATGGCTTTGAGGTTTTTCACACTTGCATACCATGTATCAAATAAAACAAATTCTGGCTTAAAACCACGTTCTTCGGCCTTGTCAAGCATATCACGGAAATGGTCATTCTTTGTTTTGTCGTCTACATCGATGTTATAAATTCGAAAATCGATAGGTATAACGGTTTTACCGTCAGTCCAAACTAAGGTAACCAGGCCTATTCCCTTTACAGTACGATGATGTTTTCCACTCCACATACGACGAACAAAAGCAATTTCTTCTGCGTATGGTTTATCTAACGTTGAATCATCAACAATTAGGTATCCTCCCTTAAGCTTGACATAACTTTTTACTTCCTCCCATAGTGCTTCCGTGTCTGGAGGTTGCCTTTGAAGACAACGAGTAAAAGCATCATGAGAAGGAGCATTAGCTATGTCTGGATAACATCTAGCAGCTTCAGTACAGCTAAAAACGTTAGAAGCCGCAATGAGAAAATTAATGTAGTCAATGTCGGTACACTTAGGTGGATTTATGTCCATAACTCCGTACGTTTTTAGAGAAACACTAAACAATAATTATATTTTTAATGATATGAAGCTTTCGGCATTTCAACTGCGTAAGTCCTACTACAATCAAGCCTGGAGTGGTGGCGCGAACATAACTCGTTGCTTGCAGCGGGGTGCGCCAGCGCAACTTTGATATTTCAACGAGTCAAGTTAGTAGTTATAGAGGAACATTTTTCAATATTCGAAGAAATATAAATTTAAAAAAATAACTTTAGCAATTTAGTATGAAATTGTTGATTAAATAGTCCAATTATAAAATATTAAGTCAAATATAGCCATTTAAACGTGGTACAAAAGCTACCCACATCCATGGCTCATCATCTTCATAATCTTTCATTTTAGAAACTATTTTTTTTGAATTATTACCCATAGTTCATCCATTTCTATCTTGGGTACATCCTTTGTGTCTTATAACCTACTTCTAAAATAATATTGGACTTTAAATAATGTTTAATTGATGATTTTTTGAGCTTAAAGAAGGTTAATGCTTAATTTTTCAATCTTCTCAATAATTAAAACTTAAAATTTTTTAAACAGACTGCAGATAATTTTTTTCATATGTACTGGCCACAAGATTAAAATACAACAAATTAGTTGATAATATCAATAGTTAGGAATTTAACTATTGATATTGTCCACATTTTTAGTTAAATATCAGATCTTGGAGGCTAAATATCCATTTAGAACTGAAATTGATGTGGATTTTAGATAAAAAAATTTTATTTCCATCTAAAACCAGACGTAGAGGAGCTAGTGGTAAAAAATATGAGATGAAACAACGCTGAAGAAGGCATTTCTCCTTAAGATGAAAAGGGATGTTCTTGAGAGCATAATTTTTGAACAGCGTTTCCAAAAAAAAGTTATGAGTAAGTTCAGGGAACTGAACAAGAATCAGCCCAAGGTGATCAAAATCATAGGCATGGAAGGTAAGATTACGCCCTCAACCATTGGAAATTACACCGGTATGGATAAAGAAGCAGCCTAACCCGAATGATTGATGATCTGGAGAAGAATGGGATTGATCTGGAGAAGAAAGGGATAGTTTTTCGGGAAAATGATCCTGAAGACCAAAGAAAAGTGCTTATCTCCCTGACAGATAAGGGACTTGAGCGTTGCGATTATTTTGATGAAGTCATCAATGAAACCCTTAGTTTAATAGATCAGTATGATACCGAGGATTATTTACACAGCTTCGAGACGATGGTGATGATTTTAAGAAAGACTATGCATCGATGGATTTGAATCAGCACAGAGCCCTTTGAAGCAATCGCTATTTGTAGGCTCATATGTACTTTACAACTATCTCCAAAAAAGTAATGAGAGGAATTTGCTATTAAAAATGTTTTTGAAAAACTTGGAGTATTTATCCATAACAACCGCATGACCATACTTCTGATTTTTTTTCTTCTCATCTTGATATCAATGCAGGGTGCACAGAAAATTACTATGGAATCAGGAACGGAAACCTTTGTAAGCAAAGATTCGAAACTGTATCAGGATTATGATCACCTTTACTCAAACATATTTGGAACCAACTCCATTATAGTGATGGTAGAGGGAAACGATGTAAAGTCTGTGGATATAATGAAAGCTGTAGATCGGCTTGAACACCAGCTAGAGTCAACAGAAGGGATTGTTGGGATTACAAGTCCGGCTTCTATTATAAAGGAAATGAATTACCAGAATACAGGGAGGTCCCATGTTCCAGATACCGATGCAGAGATCAAGGAAATTATTGATGGAAATCCGGCTACATTCGGAACATTAATTCCTGATCATACACATATGTTGATCTATATAACGATGGCCGGGTCCACCACAGATAATAAGCAAAAAGAAATAATAACGGAAACCGAAGAAGCTGTCAAATTTTCTGACTTCCCTCCGTCTTACAATCTCATAGTAACAGGCGATCCAGCCTACAAGATTGAAATGAGTGAGGCGATGAGCACCGGTATGGGATCATTGCTGGGACTTGCTGCCGTTTTTATGGTAATTGTATTAAGTCTTGTTTTCAGGCATGTTCGCTGGTGCCTCCTTCCTTTACCAGTGGTTCTACTGGGCATTGTTTATACTTTTGGAGCTATGGGCTTTCTGGGAATTCCCCTATCAATGGTTTCCATGTCCGCTTTCCCGGTACTGATAGGGCTTGGTATTGATTATGCTATTCAGTTCCATAACAGAATTGAAGAAGAGCTACATAAAGACGGAAACAAGTCAAAGGCCATTATATCAACAATAAAACACACAGGACCTGCTGTACTCATAGCTCTTACCATGACTGCTCTTGGATTTTTTTCCCTGTTTACATCCACAGTTCCAATGATAAAGGATTTTGGGAAACTTCTCACGATCGGCATAGTAATGTGTTACTTAGCAGCCATGTTTGTCGGGGTAGTCACAGTTTATATTTTTGATGATCTCTCAAAAAAATTTCAGTCGAAAAAAGGAAAAAAAGAACCAAAACCAACAGAATCAGATGCAGACCATGTTTCTTCCGGAAAGCCAAAAAACAATCTGGTAAAACACCTTCTTGAAAAGATTAATAATTTTTCAATAAAGAATAATTTAGTGGTACTCGGGATAGCAACTTTGCTCTGTATCGGAGGTATATATGCCGATGAGTCAGTGGGTGCCCAGACGGACACAACATCTTTTGCTCCCCAGGATCTGCCAGCCCTTATGGACCTGAACCATATGAAAGATATTACGGGGGGAACTGATACACTTAACCTCATAATAAAAGTAAAGGATACTGCTGATCCTGAAGTTCTGGAGTGGATTGACAGGTTCAGCGAACATGAAACTCAAAGGCAGCATATTGAAAGCACTTCAAGCATCGTGCCTCTTATAAAAGAGTATAATGGAGGTACAATCCCGGGAACCAGAGACGAAATAGAGGCAATATACGATAAAATTCCAGAATCCCAAATGGACCGATACGTGTACGGCAAAAACATGCTTCTCTTAAATTTAAACATTGGAAATGCCGTGGCCGATATAAAGACTACAGGGATTGAAGAGTTAACCGGCATAATAGAGAAGGATATACAGTGGATGCAGGTTCCTCCAGGCGTCACAGTTACGATCACAGGTAACCCGGTAGTTTACATTGAAGTTCTGGGCGCGCTTACAGACGGAAGAATTCTAATGACCTACCTTGGGCTGTTCCTTGTTCTGGGAGGACTTCTGGTAGTTTACAGAGACTGGCTAAAAGCTCTCGCTGCCATTATTCCAATGTTTATAGTGACTGGCTGGTCAGGGCTGGTAATGAAGTTTCTTGGAATTCTATACACCCCTATGACTGCAACTATGGGGGCACTGATCATTGGAATAGGTTGTGAATACTCAGTCCTCATGATGGAAAGATATTTTGAAGAAAAGGATCACGGAGCTGATCCTCTGCAAGCTATATACAGGACGAGTGAAAACATCGGTGCCGCACTCCTCGCCTCAGGATCGACGGTTATTGGTGGGTTTGCAGCTCTGACGATATCGCCTTTTCCTTTAATAGGTGACTTTGGAACAGTGACAGTTATCGATATCGTACTTGTTCTTATTGCAACCTTCATGGTATTTCCGCCTTTTATTGTATTAATGGATACCTGGAGGGAAAAGAGGAAAGGAATACAGGCTCCACAAGCAAAAGCAAATAATGTCAAGGGGGCCGATACCCAATGAAGAAACCCCAAAAAAATAGGCTACAGAAGACAATTAACACATTCTTTGGAGTTGCAATTCTTCTTTCAGTTCTCTCAGTAACTGCATTCCCAGCCCTCGGGGAGGAGGATGAAACCAACTTCATCGCTCTAGATCATGGATATACTGTAGATTACTACAAGAGTTACGGGGCGCCAGTAATACAGGCGTCAATTACAGGAGATCCCGAGTTTGAAAGAGGGGAAACTGCAGATCTGCAGATAAAAATCGCAAATACTGGAGTCATATCAGGTTTTCAAAGGCTGAATGCAAACCAGAAAAGAATAAACGACTCCACTGAGGAAACAATTGCACTTGCGGAGTTGGAAGAAGAAAAAGGAGCCACTACTGCAAAAGATATCGAGGCTACCCTTCAATCGGAAACAAAATACGTTGAAGTAGAGTCCACAGCCAGTCTCCAGAGCGTTGAAGAACTTGAAACCGGAAATACAGCAACCCTTAGCTACATCATCAAAATAGATAGCGATGCACCCGCCGGGAATTATGAACTTCTCCTGCCAGTGACCTATCAATATCCGGCAAATATCAAAACTGTAACTGCAGATGCAATAAATCTAGGGCTTACGGGTGTAGAGTTTGCAAGAGAGTACAAAACAAAGACCGAAACTCTCAGAATACCGATCTCTATAAAAGACGACCCTAAATTCGAAGTAACTAAGGTTTCAGGAAACCTTGTTCAGGGTGAAACTAAGGTTATCGAGGTCACTTATAAAAATACGAGAGAAACCGTAGCAAAAGATGCTTTAGCCCGAATTATTGTTATGAGCCCTCTGAGCACAGAGAAATCCATAGTAAGAATAGGAGATATAGGCCCCGGCAAAGAAAAGACTGCCAGTTTCGAAATTTCGGCAGATAAGGATGCAATTGTAAAAAAATACGGGATTAATAGTGAGATAAAATACGTTGAAGAAGATGGAGACACTACTTTATCAGAAGGTATGAAAGTGAACGTACCTCTTGAAGCTACAGAACAAAAATTTAGCATCACAGGAATAGCAATTTTACTGATTATAGTTATCGCTCTTTACCAGATAGTAAGCGTACACCGGAAAAGAAACCAGAATGATGAGAATGTATCAGGTGATGAAAATGAATAAAAATGGATTATTTATTACTGTCATAACCCTTCTGATCCTTTGCTCTGCAGTCCTGCCAGCAGAAGCAGCCTTACCCGAAAATTTTGATATTAGTAAAAATTACTACTCAGTATATGGAGGGCCTGACCTTAATGCAACACTTGTTGGAGACAACCAATTCTCCAGAGGAGATACTGCAACTCTTAATATAAATATGATGAACAAGGGTGAAATTTCCGGCTTTAAATCTGAAAAAGATGCAGATATTGGAAATTATGCAGATGAAATGCTTCAGCAGTCAGAGATGCAGTATGAAGCACAGGCTACGATGGCAGTAGGCATTCTTGCAACCCTTAAATCTGATAATCCTAACATTAAAGTTAAGTCTGGATCCCAGGAAGCTGGAACTCTCATGCAGGGAAAAGAGAGTGCAAGTCCCACAAAGTTTACAATTGAGATTAATAAAGACACTCCTGCAGGTATATATCCCCTGAACCTCAACCTTTCGTATCAGTACCAGAATAATGTCCAGGTAGGTGGAGACGATTTTGACAGCGTTACAGGCCTTGTGACAAATAAGGAAGTAGGTCTCTGGTATGAAAATAAGACTCAGACGCAGACTATAAACATCGAAGTCAAGAAGGAACCTTACTTTGAAGTTACAAACGTAACAGGTGACCTTTACCCCGATGAAGGTGGGATGCTTTACGTTACATATAAAAATACAGGAGAAGAAACTGCAAAAGATGCAACCGTTAGAGTTAGTGCAGCTGATCCATTCAGTACCACTGATGACCAGGCTTACCTTGGAACTCTGAAACCAAGTGACAGTGAAGTTGCTGTTTTTGATATGGATGTAGATGACACTGCTACTCCCAAGCCATACTCTATAAGCAGCGAGATTTTTTATGAAGACACTGATGGACATGACCAGACCTCAGATACTATCAAGGTCAATACCGAAGTTCTGGAGGCAAAACAGTCTCTTCCGGGATTCGAGCTTGGGACAGGCATTACAATGGCTTTAGCTGCCTGTTTTATCATGTTCAGAAGAAAGAAACAGGATTGAAGCAGAAAGGTAAAGAATAGTAAAGTATGCACGTAGCCATTTTAAAGGCTACAAACTTATTTTTAAATAACTATTCTAATTTTTTCTAATAATATTTTATGTATAAAGCAAATGGGGAATAACGTATGGAGAGAGATTTTTACCGAAATATATTGATTGCAACGGACGGATCTGAGAATACACAGAGAGCCATTTCTTACGGAATCGAGATTGCAAAACTCAGCGGAGCGGCTGTCTATGCTCTTTATGTTGTAAATACGTCTCCCATAATTTCCGAGTATTGGACTATTGGTAAAAAAAACGTATATGAAATAATTAGAAGTGAAGGGGAGAAAGCAGTATTCGAGGTTAAGAAGATCGGAGAGGCATCAGGGGTGGAGGTAAGAGAGGTTGTTTTAGATGGTTATCCGAGTAATGCAATTATAGATTTTGCCGAGAATAATAATATTGATTTGATAGTGATGGGTACACTCGGAAAAACAGGACTTGATAAGCTTCTAATCGGAAGTGTTGCAGAGAAAGTAGTAAGAGGTTCAAAAGTACCAGTTATGGTTGTCCGGGGATAAGTAGATGGAACTTTTTATCAAAGGAAATCTTTGGGAAAAGAAACAAATTAAGGGTTTAGAGGCAAAGGTGCAAGTTGGGTATTAAAGCAGACAGACTTGGGTATTAAAGCAGACAGCTTACTAGCGTCGAGTCAAACATAAAATGTCGTATAAAATCGATTGCAATTATTCGGGATCATTGAATCCTTGATGATTGACTCGACACTAGTGCTTAGATTCAAAAATCGATTTCTGACTTATTTGAAAAAATTCGCGATCGTTGGATCTATTCAAAAGTCAAGTTTTATGAACTTATTTTAGAATCGCAGTACCGGTGCATTGAACCTGTTTGAAAACAGATTTATTAAAAAGGGGAAAATAATGGGGAGAAAGCAATGGACAAAAGATTCAAATTTTTGGGCGAATGATCTACAAATGTTTCGCATTCTTTATTTTTTAGATATATTTCAGGTAGTTTACAGTCCTTCCTTTAATTATCTAATCATAAATTAAATCCCTGCATAATGCGGGCGGTATGTGGATTAGTGCCAATTATAAAAACGACAAAATATCCCAAAACTGAGATATAAAATATCCAAAAGTCTTGCATCGGTATATCATATTGTACAAAACTGGAGTGAACCCTCATTATATACCGAAGATGTAATCTTACTGGACATCCTTTGTTTGTATCCGCAGTTACACGTTTAACATCCTGGAGGAAGCATGTCAGATACTAATGAGAGGAGAGAAATGGGGCGATTGATACTTGAAAGGGAAGTACTTTTTAACAAATTGGTTGAAAGAAAATACTCTGAAATGATATCCAAAGTCAGATTGAGCGGACCCGAAAAGCTGGGCAGACAACAGTCTAATGCTATTCTGATAATCGGCACGATGGGGGAAATGATTCCTTCATATCTTGGTCTGTGTATGAATATGGATAGGAGTAGCCTTTCAAGAATGATATATTCCATGGAAAAAAAAGGAATTGTCTATAGAAAGACGGATGTTGAAGACAGAAGAAAAGTCATGATATATTTAACCGAAAAAGGAGAAGAGTACTATGAAATTCTTAAGGAGAAAGTGGAAGAGACGCAAGCTTCTACAACGGATCTTCTTGACGAACAGGATCTCAAAGAATATAAAGCCTGCATAAAAAAAGAGATAAGTATTCTGAAGAAAATCGATTCCAAACTGAATACAAAAGAATGAATCTTGTAAAAATATATCTAAAAAAATAGAAGATGTTTTTATAAATAATCTGTAAAATATAAGAGAAATGCTCGCAGGGACTTTTGAGTCCAGAGCTGTAAGCACTCTTATGCAGACACTATTAATATAGCCCTGCCTGATACGCGATATTAAACAAATTTGGTATAAGCATTAGATATGCGAGGGGTGGGATTCGAACCCACGAAATCCTTCGATACCGGATCTTAAGTCCGGCGCCTTTGACCGGGCTGGGCAACCCTCGCGCTTTGAAAAAACGCAGTTTTTTTTGAGCCGCAAATATTCGCCATGCGAACATGCTTTAAATAAAGTTAAATTATTTAAAGTTTATTCTTTAGCTCATGGAAATTACATTTCTTGGCACTGGAGTTGCTATCCCTCAAAAAAATAGGGTACAGTCTGGAATTCTTGTAAGGCTAGAAGAAAAGCCATTGCTTATTGATTGCGGAAGCGGTGTATTGAACAGGTTTCCTGAGGCTGGGGTTTCCCACACTGAGGTGGACACAGTGTTGCTTTCGCACCTTCACCTTGACCACGTAGCTGACCTGCACCCTCTCATAAAGGCAAACTGGCTCCGCGGAAACACGAGTATGAAGGTCTACGGGCCTGAAGGGACCGAAGAATGGTTTTCAAAAGTGATTGACGCTTATGAATATCTTCAGGAAGAAGTGGATGTAGACGTTATTGAGATCACCCCCGGAAAAGAATTTACTCCCGAGGGATTCGACTGTGAGATCAGCTGCACGGCAGCCGCGCACAGCGTTCCGACGCTGGCCTACCGCGTGACTGGAGAGGACGGGGAATTCGTTTACTCCGCAGACACCGAGCCCTCCAGGGATGTAATGGACCTTGCAGCCGAGGCCGATCTCCTGATCCACGAGTGCTCGTTTCCATCGGACATGAAAGTCACAAACCATACCACTCCCAGCTCACTTGCCGACATCCTGGAGGAATATAATAACGAAATAGGAAGTATCTGCCTTACACATTTCTATCCGGAAATGCGGGGACACGAAAGAGAAGCAGTGCATCGTCTGAAGGAGTATTTTGAAGGAGAAGTGATTCTTGCCGAAGACCTCATGAAACTTGAATTATAATAAGCACGAAGTGAAATGTGAAGTATAGAATAATCTAGAGGTAAAGAGTGAAATTCCGACTGTAAACAAAGGCTATACTGTTAAAACGAGAGGCAATCCGAACAATAGCAAATCCTTCGGCAATCCTCAAATTTTACTCTTCATCCCTCTTGAAAAAAAGCTAAACTCAGAATTGTTATTCTTGACTTATATATTTCTGGATTTAATTCTCAAATCATTCAGCTGTATCCTGTCAGGTGATTATGCAGCCTTATAATTAAATATCAGAAAAACAGAATCACTCTCATACAGAGAAAAGCTCTGTAACACCGTCTGTATGCGTTTACTGTATATATTATCATGTAGAAATCCCAGCTGCGCAATCTATTGTATCTGAAATACAAGCAATCTATTGTATCTGAAATACAATCCTTACATCTATCATCTCCGAAACATCTTCGAAACACAAATTTATACTTTTATCACTGGTGATCATCATGGCAAGACTACTCTCAGAAATGGACATTGGCATTCTGAAAACCGTTGCCCCGGAGTGTGAGGGGTATCTCTGTTCAGGTTCAGGAATGGCTTATCGTTCCATACTCCCTCCACTGGCAAACCACTATGCAAAAGATGCTCAGGATTTCCTGCGGAGAATAAAACTACTATCTCGATATGACCTTGAATATCTTGTCAGGCTCATCTTATCAGGAGAAGAAAGCCTCGGCTGTGTACCATTCGAGTATATCGAGCTTTTCATAGAAAATGTCTCTGAAAGGCTGGGTGAGGAAATGGCGGTTCAGGTAAGGGATTCCTATAACAGTGCAGAATGCCCTGATTAAATTTCGTATTAATTTAAAAAATTTTTTATTAGTATAAAATAAAAATGTGAAAAAGAAGAACCTTGTAAGAAGGAAACTCTTAAAATATTAAAAATGTGAAAAAATAGAAGTATTGTAAAAAGGAAACATTCTCAATCTACGCAAACCTGCTCAAGCTCTCCCATATACCTGCTCAAACTCTCCCATATTTATCTTCAAGCCTTTCGATATCGTCTTCTCCGATGTAGTCTCCCTGTGCGATCTCAATGAAAACAAGGTTTTGACTGCCTATATTCTTAATTCGATGAATCTCATTTACCGGAAGATCGACCGAATCTCCAGGAATAACCCTTATTTTGTTCCCGTTTTTAATTACAAGACCCTCTCCACTGATTATGTACCAGTGCTCGCTTCTATGAAAATGGCGCTGGAGTGAGATTTCACCCTGAGGAATAACAGTAAGGCTTTTAACCTTATATCCAGGCCTCTGCCCGAGCACTTCATAAAAGCCCCAGGGCCTTTCTTCCTCACGTTTACATTTTTCGAGGATGGTCTCATACACTTTAATGTAATCATCTACCATCCTGTCAACCGAAAAACGTTTTTCTACGTTTTCCCTGCATTTTTTGCGGGATATGGAGCCAAGTTTTTGTACAGCCTCGGCAGCTTCCTCAATACTATTGACGAGATATCCAGTCTCTCCATCCCGGATAAGCTCAGGCATTGAACCCCTGTTCATTGCAATTACCGGTGTACCGCTGGCCATAGCTTCAACTACGCCAATCCCGAAAGCCTCTTCATAATTAATCATGTGCAGCAAAGCACAGGCATTTGACAGGAGTTCCTTCTTAAACTCAGGGTCGACATGCCCTTCGTAAATAATCTGTTCATTGTCCAGATAGGGCTGGACTTCTTTTTCAAAATAAGCCTGATCCGCAATGAAACCAGCAATTCTAAGTTTTCTGCCGGTTTTTTTTGCGACCTCTATTGCTTCCCTTACGCCTTTGTCTTTATGCAGGCGTGATAAAAAAAGTAGATAATCCTGCGGTTTTTCATTGAAATAAAAGCTTTCTATGTCAATTCCGTGACGAACCGTTGCTATATAGTCCAGATCACGGCATCGATAGGCATCACTTATGGATACGTAAAAAGTTCTATTATTGTACTTTTTATAGACAGGCAAAATTTTCCGTGAAGAAATGCCATGGATTGTTGTTACAACAGGCGTATCCACAAGCGCGCTGTAGGTTAGAGGAAGATAATCGAAATGATTATGGATTATATCGAATTCCTTTGCTCTCTCGAAAACTTCGGATATATGCAGGCCTTCATACACCTTTCTGATCATATCCTTATCTTCTTCATAAGGTCTCGGGCACACAGCATGAAGCTTCGCTGCAGTGTGAGAATCTGCTGTGGCAAACAGTGTAACGTCAATACCTCTTTTTACCAATCCTTCAGTTAACAAAGATACAATAGATTCCCAGGGACCATACTTTTTAGGTGGCGTGCTCCAGGCAATCGGAGACAACATTGCAATTCTTATATTAATACCCCCAAAATCACTCACATCCCCAAACTTAATTTTTATTTTTTAAATTTTTAACTTTCAGCCTTTATTTTTATTTTTTAAATTTTTAACTTTCAACCTTTAATTTGAGCTTTGCAGGTTAATTTTTAGTTTTTAAATTTAATTTTAATTCTTAACTTTAATTTTTATACACTTTATTTTCATTTTTATGTACTTTATCTCAATTTTGAATAGCCTCTCTTCGGATCAGTGGAACTTTCGATATCTTCTTCAAACCACCGGCAGTACTCATCAGGGCACTGCTTTTCCGGGCACTCGTGGATATATTTCAGAACATCGCGTACTTTTGCGGTAGCTAATGATACTGAGGTATCTGCACTCCCGTAATAAATACGAATTTCGTCCCCCGCAAGTACCCATCCGCAGGGGAAAACAACGTCATTAACGTCTCCACTGCGTTCGTACATTTCACGCGGTCCGAAAACCCAGCCTTCGGATCTGTGAAGCACTTTCCTAGGATCATCAGGATCAAGAAGGGCAAGTCCAAGCCGGTAACTTGCCTTAGCCGTTGTCTGGCGTACTCCGTGGTACATAATTAACCATCCGTCAGATACACGGATTGGTTGTGGGGACAGGCCTATTTTGTTTGCGTCCCACCATCCACCTTCTCTAGCATACAGAAGAACCTCATGCTCTCCCCAGTATTTCATATCTGGGGAAAAGGAAATCCAGATATTTGCTTTTGCGCCGCTTATTAAAGATACAGGCCTATGTAACATTGCCCACCTGCCTTTAAACCTTACAGGAAAAACCGCAGCATCTTTGTTTTCAGGAGGTAGGGTAGCTCCTATTCGATCAAAATTCCGAAAATCCTCGGTAAAAGCAAGTGCAGTTAAGGGGCCCGAATCCGAAAAAGCCGTATATGCCACAGCCCATTTTTCCATCTCATCTATATAAGTTATGCGTGGGTCTTCGATACCGTATATCTCTTCAGGGTAGCTTACAGGATCAGGAGCAAAGGTTGGTTCAGGATCAATTTCCCAGCCATAAATTCCATTTTTACTCCTTGCTATTGTAAAGTGAGAAAAGCCCCTGTGATCTTCGACCCTGACCAGTAACAGGGTAGTGCCATCAACTATAGCAGCCGCAGGATTAAAAACTGAATGGGCCCTATAAGGCCAATCGTCAACGGTTAATATAGGATTCCTATCGTATCTTACAAATAACTCCCCATGGTCTTTCCAGATCATATTATTCTTTCATCCCCCAAATCATATTATTTTCTCATCCCCAGATCATATTATTCTCTCATCCCCAGATCATATTATTCTCTCATCCCCCAGATCATATTATTTTCTCATTCCCCAGATCATATTATTCTTACTCTCCTGATCATGTTATTCTATCATTCCCAGATCATATTCTCTTACTTTCCATATCGTATGTCCTTTTACTTTCCTCTCACTCAACCTGATTTGCTGAAAAAAAGCTCCTTCTTTTCTGTAGGGTTCTGTTATCTACTTCATCGCTTACCCTAGCCTGCAATATCGTACTGAAAGCTTTATCCATATGCTTATTTAAAGAACTTAAAGCCATAAGGAAGCAAATTACGGATTCTGCACCCTGGTTACAATTCATACCATCGCGGTTGAGTCCATCGCAAACCGCGCCTGTTGAATAATCGTACATAACAGTTTGCAAACGATTTCTTCCAAGGAAGTATTCAAAAGCATATCTTGCAAGTTCCAGATATTTCCTATCATGTAAAATTTCATAAGCTGAAACATAAGCTTGAGTCAGATAACCTGCTTCGATTGGTTGCTGGTCAAAAATAGGCTTTTCCCCATTGTAAGAGTACCAGCCCTGGTTTCCAACCATGTCAAAAAAGTCACCTTTCCACTGAATCTCAGTAAGAAAATCCAGGGTTTCAAGGCCGATCTTACGATAAGTTCGATCTTTGGTGTAATTGTATGCCAGTAAAAGGGATTCGCTAAGTTTTGCATTACTATAGGTTACTGCAGGTTCGAACCAGTTCCAATCTTCTTTATGGTTAGCCTCATATAAGTCGACCAGAGAATTCGCGTGGCTGACAAATATGGATTCAAAGGTATCTTTACTTACAAGGGAGTCTAAAGACTTAACGGCGTCCCTGCGCGAATTAAATACCGATTCGAATTCATCGGTATCCACATCTGCTCTGAGCATTTCGTACAGGCCACACATGGTATAGGCTTTTGCCCTTGGATAGTTAAGCTTCTCCATCTCAGGCCTGGCTCTGCTCATAAGGGTATGAGCAAGCGTGCGTATATTTTTAGACAGGTAAGGGCAGCTTATCACATGCCCAAGCCCGTAGATAGCACGTCCTAGAGTATCCTCACTTCCCTTCTCATCCAGAAATTCCCTTTTATAGCTCATGAAGTTGTGGAAGTGCCCTGTGTCGGTCTGGGCATGTTCAAGAAAACTCAGATATGTGGTAATTAACTTCCAGAGCTCTTCAGCTTTCTTCTGGTTGTCTATTAACTGTGTCAGTGCAACAAGAGCTCGGCCTACGTCATCAGTACTGTACCCGTAATGACGAGCCGGTACACCAAGATTGGTATGCTGAATAATGCCCACGTCGTCGGTTAATAATTTCAAGTAATCAAGTTTGACTTCAGGTAGCTGGCTTGGAAGGAAATTAAACTTCTTCGAGGTGGAGTAGGCACTGTAATTCTTTAAAGCCCTGGTGAAAACCTTATTATATTGTTTACCTACGTTTTTCCATGTCATTTTTCGACCAAAATCATATGCCTTTTTGCGCATCTTATCACACTCTTCTGGATTTTCGATTAAATTCAAAAGAGATTTTCTTAAACCATCCGTGTCTCCGAAATCTACAAGCAGACCGCGATTGTCAGAAAGCACTTCATGGGCATACCAGTATGGAGTGGAAACTATTGCTTTTCCCATACCAATTGCATAGGTCAGAGCGCCGCTTACTATCTGCTCTCTGGAAAGGTAAGGAGATACGTAAATATCACTGGCGAGGATATAATTGCAGAGTTCTTCTTTCTCGACAAATTTGTCATGGAATATTACATTTTTTTCAAGTCCTAGTTCTGAGACCTTATTCTGGAGGTATTGCCTGTATGTTTCTCCAAAGTTCTTTTTAATTACAGGATGCGTAGCACCAAGTATGAGGTAAATGAGGTCAGGGTACTGGCTTACAACTTCAGGAAGAGCATCAAGCATACTTTCGATACCTTTATTCTGGCTTAACAGGCCGAAAGTTAAGACAAGTGGAGCTCCATTCAGGTTCAATATCTTTTTATACTTGCTGCAGTTATTAAAAGGGTAATCCGGTACTCCGTGAAAGACTAATTCTATTTTGTTCTCAGGAGCTTTATAAACATCTTTTAACATCTCGACTGCAGTCTGGCTCATTACAATCAGCTTTTCGGAATACCTGATGAGTTTTTCCGTGGATGCTCGATACTCAGGTTCAGGTTCCCGGATTACAGTATGCATTGTGCTTATCACAGGTTTGTTGATTCCTGAAAGAAGAGCAAAAATATAGTCTCCCGCACTTCCCCAGAAAAGTCCAAATTCGTGCTGCAGACATACAATATCAATATCAGATTGGTTTATATAATCCGCAGCCCGGTAGTAATCTTCTATTTTGTCTCTCTGTATTTGAAAAACGACTTCTTCAGGATAATTATAGGTCTCAGAGGGATCGTTCAAAGCAATTACTTCACAATAAACGTCATTATCTTCCACGGACACTGAATTTAAAAGATCAGATGTGAATGTGGCAATCCCACATTCTTTTGGAACATAGGTTCCTATAAATAATACTTTCAGTTTCTTATTCAATTAATACCCCCAAAACTCAAAGTAACTCAGTTACGTTTGCTTACCAGTTGTATAGTATTCCAGTTACATACCATATTCTCCGTGAAACCATATTATTTGCATCTAATCCGCATTATCTGCATCTAATCCGCACACTATGCATCACAAAATTTATTCGAGCTTGGATAAAGCTATATATATTTTTCTTAAATATATGACTACCATGAAAATATATAGCCAAAAATCCGTAAAATATAGCTGTATACCAGGCTCAGATAATCACTAATAATTCAGATGATTACTAAATAGCGATAGATTTATGATCCCCACCCAATCACTCACTTCGCTAAACTTCAACAAAGTAGGTAATAAAATACTGATTAGACCTAATTATTGTATTCGATGCTATTTAATATTATTTATAAATATAATTGCTTGTGTTAACAGAACAAGTTCAAAAGAAAATTATGGAATGATAGTGCCTGAAAAGCTATAAGATGGTTTTTTATTATCACTGGGCTTTTTCCTAATCAGCAGCAATTCAATATTGAATTTTAGCTTTTGTTCACTGTCTTTTCTGTCAGAATCTTTTTTCTTCACTCTATATAAAATTTCTTTATATGTATTGTTTTTTCTCCATACCAGCTTTATCCAAATCTGAATATATTTAAGTATTAATAGTGAAATATAAAACAAAAGCTATGGAATGGTTCGAGTTTTTGAGTAAGAAACCCAAGTTTTAGACTGGAGGATATGAAAGTTAAAAGGGTAAATACTTTTTAGAGTAGACTAACTGATGCATCACAGTTTATAATCGCAGCGAATAGATTTCTACCATACAAAATACAGCGAATAGATTTCTACCATACAAAAATTTCAAAGATATTCTTCTATGCTGTTCCTTCCAAAAAAGAAACTTGCTGTTCAGACAATGGTTTTTATAATAATATGAATATTTAATTTGCTTAAGAAGTTATGCTAAGAAAGCTGAAATATCTTTTTTAACTACTCAGACTTTTACATTTAAGGCAAATGCTTTTCAGTGTAGTGTATATAGAAATCAAGGTATAGAAGTCAAATTGTCTGGGATTAGGAAACAAGGAATTAAAGCCTGAAAAATTGATAAAGCAGGTGATTGTTTGAAAGTCGTCTTTGAAAACCATCGAGGCCCTGATATGGCAGGGAGAGAAGGGTTTTTAAAACTGATACGATATGAGCTGTTATCCCTCGCTGTAGGTGTCGGCCGGACTATCTCCAAAATTCTCGATATTTGTGCCTTCCCTGAGCTTATGGATCATTTATGGCAAATTGTCAAAATTAATACCCGGAAACTTACCGCAATAGAGGAAAAAGAAGCTCGAAGCATATTTGGAAACAGAATTGATTATCGGAAGGTGCACATCGACGAAGCTTCATTTCTCGCCTGGCTGGGGACAAAGCTGAAGAGGTGCTCAGGTATGGGGGTTGCAACCTTTCACACAATCAACTTCAATAGAAAACTTAACACAGCCGCAGGCAGCTCAGATATGAAATGGCTTATACATGAATTAACCCATGTCGCGCAGATGGAACATACAGGTTCGCAATATCTGGTTGAAGCATTTCATGCTCAGGCAAGTGCAGGGTATGCATACAGAGCTGGGGAAAAAAAGCATTTCCGTGAGTATAATCGCGAGCAGCAAGCTTGTATTGTTGCAGATTATTACATTGCACGCTGTTCAGGCAGCTCAACTGCAGCTTATGATCCATATATTGCAGAACTGAGAGCTGGGGATTTATAAGCTGTAATAGAAAAACATAATAGAATCTTTAAATACTCTTGAGTTTTTCCAATTAATTTTCAAGCTAAATACATAATTGTATGCATTTGTTAATTAAAAGATTTATGTAATATTTAATAGACGAGGTTGATAAAAATTATTATAATAGTATGTACTTAATTTGATAGAAAGATTGCTTTGAATATTGCTTAACACATTGTTCATGACAAACTCCAGACAGCTTACTGTTGCAATAAAGTTGAATAATTAAGATACGGCCGTATAATTAAACCCTAAATTTTAATATGAGGGATGAGAATGACTAAAATTTCATACCAGACACTGTTTGGGGCTATTGTACTGATTCTTGGGGTCCTTCTCCTGCTCAGGACTACTGGAATATATGATACCATCCAACTGCTGGAATACGTTCCCTCTTTATTTATTCTACTTGGGTTTTATGCACTCTGGAAAAGCAAGTTTTCCAGCTTGTCAGGGCCTATCATTTTAATAGTAGTTTTCACAACTCTTCAGTTACTTACTCTTGACCTAATTTCCTGGGAAGCTATCACAAGCTGGTGGCCCTTGTTGATTATTGTTATGGGAATTGGAATTCTAACTGACAGGAAAGACCGTTTATCTGTTTTTAGAAAAAGTACTGAAACCGTAGATCTATTCGCAGTCTTTGGTGGAGTGAGCAGCGCCAGTAATTCTAAAGATTTTCGAGGCGAGATATCACTGCGATCTTTGGGGGAGTAGATCTTGACCTGAGGGATTCTAGTATTGAGAAACCGCCTGCAAAAATAAATGTAGTCTCTCTTTTTGGGGGTGTTGACTTAAAAGTTCCTGAAAAATGGCAAATCGAAACGGAAGTGATGCCTATTTTGGGTGGTGTCGAAGACGAAAGACCAGGGAGTTTAATACGCAGGAAGAGCGGTGCGGAAAAGCCTTATCTTATAATCACATGATTCATTTCATTTGGAGGACTTTCGATAAAGGACTGATTGACTTCGTATGGAACCAACGCTGATGGAAAAACAGCAATAGTTTAAAATGTATGTAAAATATAGAAATCTGGTCTCATATTAGAAAAGAATAAAAACTCTAACCTTCGCATCAAAAAAGGTATCTATCCAGCTATCTATATTTCTGATTTATTTTTCGTATAAACTCAACATTTACTTTTTTCATCATATTTATTATAAAAATCGCTGGATTTTGGGAAGAGATTTATGAAGCGTGAAGATATTCTTACTCTATGCCACTCGAACCCTGATTTTATTGCTTCATATATTGAGGATTTTGAACTCCGATGTAAGGATCTTGAATCTCAAAATATTGAATTTCGAGAACGAATACATGAATTGGAGTCTCAAGTCAAGTTTAAAGATGCTCGTATTGA
>JGI20225J20221_1001230_pt1 | contig 29133 bp, 18 predicted proteins | sample BioMet4_FD_20221 | JGI IMG/M metagenome (IMG submission 20221)
GTGTTAAGCCTGTAGCTAGCGTTCATCCTGAGCCAGGATCAAACTCTTCATTGTAAAAGTTTCATTTTAATTCTGTTCAGGATTCCGTTCTTATTTCTCTTTTCTTATTATTGTAATCACTTACAACAACTTGACGGTTCGAAATTTTATTTTCTCTTATTCATCATACTATAAAAGCACAACAAACAGGAGCTTGTACTACTTGTATTGTTTATATCTAAATCTTATTCAAAGAACGAATTTCAGCTCTCATAATGGGCTCCTCTCGAAGCGAAAGCGGATGCAAAGATAAGAACTTTAAGTTATATACTCCAAATGTTTTTGAAGTTTTTTTAAAACTTTATTTCTGCGAACCTCTCTGTCATTATGTCAATGCAAAGCCTTGTGTCTCTTACAAAGCGGGTGCAAAAGTACTCGCTTTAAACATACAATCCAAATATATCTGACTATTTTATTGAAGAAATATGAAATTAATAGCTAACTCGCTGATTTGCAATTGTGTTTCATAGCATGTTTTTTGATTGGAGTTTACTGGGGAGAATGAGGGCTACATTATATATATACGCGCGAGTGTGTGAGAGCAGGTAAGATGATAAAATTGGCGGAAGGGACGGAAAACTGGCTGATGGGAAATGGAAAAAGGTGGTTGATTGGGGAAATAGTATTTTGAGCTTCAAGCAAAAAAAACAGATTTATCTGCACTATCTCCCACTAAATTATGAAAAAGCCTTTTATATATGGACTTCCAGATGGTGGCAGATAAAATTGTTTGACTGTTTATCTGCTACAGAATCGGGGAGATCTGCTACTAAAATTGCCATCTTTGTTATTTACAAGGATGCAACCGGATATTTTATTTTATCCCGAGCAGTTTTTTATTTTCTAGGCGGGATTTTTGTGTGATCTTGTACAAAACAAATCTTTCTTCTGTACAAAAGAATTAATTGTTTTGTACAGAAGAATGCATTCTCTTGTACAAGGATGTACAAATTACTTTAGTAATATTTAGAAAAGTAAACCGGAGTTTAGCCAAATTCTGACGTGATATTTATCGGATGCCTGACGAGTTTTGTTACAGATAACTGATTTTAGTAGCAGATAAGCACGATTTAGTGGCAGATGAATTGTACGGAATGTTTATCTACTACCAAGATATAATATTAATTATCAGGTTATTAATTCGATTTAGTGGCAGATAGGCAGATAAACTGCACGAAAAAAAGATTCTTCGTATTCAAGAACTTCATAGGGATAAACCTTCTGATGCATTAACTACAGAGTTTCCCTTTGCGGCCCAATTAATCAGCTATAATCATGAAGACGATAACAATAAATCAGCTACATACAAAATGCTAAAACCAAGAAATCAAAAGTTGTATAACCTTGCAATACAGAGCTATCAGAAGCACACCTACACAAAATAGCTAATTTGTAAACTTACAAATAAAAACATATTTGTGATAATTAGTATAAATCTGAGACTAATGAAATAAATAAAATTCTATTGATTACTAATTCAAATTTAAAACACAACAGTTTTATGAATAATACAGAATGATATACCAAAGAGGTTTTTCGGCCCTCAAACAGCAGAATAGATTTGATAAAAAGAGCTTAATACTTGTACTTATCAAATCAATAATCTATCTTTGCTTTCTAAATATTTTTTTAAATTATATTTAAACTTGTACAATAATGAAAGATTTCCTGAAATTTACGCTTGCCACCGTAGTTGGGATTATACTGTCAAGCATTGTTATATTTTTTATCGGTGCTCTCATATTATTCGGAACAATAGCTTCTTCTGAAACAGAAGTAAAAGTTAAACCAAAATCTGTAATGTTCCTCGATCTAAATGGAACATTGGAAGAAAGAACAGAAGAAAATCCGTTCAAACAATTCATCGGAGAAGATTTTGCCACTTATGGATTAGATGATATTCTCTCCTCAATAAAAAAAGCGAAGGAAAATGATGACATTAAAGGTATATATATACAGGCAAAAACACTAGGAGCTTCGTATGCATCTTTGCAGGAAATAAGAAATGCGCTGGTCGACTTTAAGAAAAGTGGTAAATTTATTGTTGCCTACAGCGATAACTACACTCAGAAGCTATACTACTTATCCAGTGTAGCAGATAAAGTACTTCTCAACCCTAAAGGCATGATTGAATGGAAAGGATTGGCTGCAGAACCAATGTTCTATAAAGACTTGCTAAAGAAAATCGGTGTTGAAATGCAGATATTCAGAGTTGGAACTTATAAATCAGCTGTAGAGCCTTTCATCGCTACCGAAATGAGTCCGGCTAATAGAGAGCAAGTCTCTGAATACATTGGCTCTATCTGGAATCAGATATTGACCGACGTCTCCACTTCTCGTAAATTATCCAAAGATTCACTGAATGCGTTTGCAGATAAGATGATCATGTTTTATCCATCAGAGCAATCAGTAAAATGTGGCCTGGCCGACACTCTAATCTATAAAAGTGGAGTCAGAGATTATCTGAAAAAATTAGCCAGGACTGATAAAGACGATGATTTAGCTGTTTTGAATCTGGAAGATATGATTAATGTAAAACGGAATGTGCCTAAAGATAAAAGCGGTAACGCAATTGCCGTTTATTATGCATTCGGAGCCATAGATGAATCATCAGAAGATGGTATAGTTTCTGAAAAAGTAGTTAAAGACCTGCGTGAATTACGCGAGAACAAAGATATTAAAGCTGTTGTATTGCGCATAAATTCTCCAGGAGGAAGCGCATTTGGTTCGGAGCAAATATGGAATGAAGTAAAAGCGCTGAAAAAAGAAAAGACTGTCGTTGTTTCAATGGGAGACTATGCTGCATCAGGCGGTTACTACATCTCTTGCGTTGCTGATTGCATTGTTGCAGAACCAACAACATTAACTGGTTCTATCGGAATTTTCGGAATGTTTCCTAACATGAAAGGCCTGACAGATAAAGTTGGACTTAGTTTTGATGTAGTGAAAACGAATAAATTCTCAGACCTTGGTGCTCTGGGCCGCGGATTGAATACAGATGAACAAGCTTTGATTCAAATGACCATCAATAACGGATATGATACATTCCTGTCCAGATGTGCAGAAGGAAGAAAGATGAGCAAAGCCAATATTGCTAAAATAGCAGAAGGACGAGTATGGACTGGAGAAAAAGCTAAAAAAATAGGATTGGTAGATGAACTGGGAGGCATTAACAAAGCAATAGAAATAGCTGCTAAGAAAGCCAAATTAAAAGAGTACTCAGTACTTTCATATCCTGAAAAGAAAGATTTCCTTTCTAGCATTTTTAAAGAAAAACCAACTCACTATATTGAATCCAGACTAATGGAGTCTAATTTTGGTGAGTTCTATAAAGGGTTTGGCATGATAAAAGATGTGCAGAAGTTAGATAATCTACAAGCTAGAGTTCCTTTTGATATTAATATCAAATAAGGTGAAATGGAAGAAAATTTCATTAAGATACAAAAGAGTCTTTACCCACTCTCATTCCTTTATGGATTGGGAGTGAATCTTCGTAACAAAATGTTCGACTGGGGTATCTTACGTTCAAAAAGTTATGATATTCCAGTTATCTGCATAGGAAACATTACTGTTGGCGGCACAGGAAAGACTCCACATACTGAGTACTTAATAAAATTATTAAAAAAGGAATTTAAAGTAGCTGTACTAAGTCGCGGATACAAGCGCAAATCGAAAGGTTTTGTTCTGGCTACACCAACCAGCTCAGCAAGAGAAATCGGCGATGAGCCATATCAAATAAAGCAAAAATTCCCTGAGATAACTGTATCTGTAGATAAAGACCGCTGTCACGGAATTGAAACTTTATGCGATAACAAAAAGGAATCAGAACTGAACGTTATCCTTTTAGACGATGCATTCCAGCATCGTTATGTTAATCCTGGTATGAGCATCTTACTGGTTGATTTCAACAGACTGATTTGTGACGACGCCCTTCTTCCGGCAGGAAGATTACGGGAACCTTTAAGTGGAAAAAACAGGGCTAACATTGTAATTGTAACAAAGTGTCCCAGACTAATGAAGCCTATGGACTTCCGGATAATAACCAAACGATTGGATTTATATCCCTATCAGCAGTTATACTTTACATCCTATAAATATGGTAACCTGACTCCCATTTTTCCTGGTTCCAATATAAGGAAAAGAACTCTGGCACAAATTGAAAAAGATGAGAAGATTTTATTGCTCACAGGTATAGCTTCTCCCAAACAATTGTTGCAGGATTTAGAAAGATATAGTTCTCAAATCACACCTTTAACATTTGCCGATCATCATGACTTTACGGAAAACGATCTAAAAACGCTAAAGGAAACATTCGATAATCTATCCGGTGAAAAAAAGATAATTATCACAACAGAGAAAGATGCGGCACGCCTTACTCAGTTCACCAATTTAGACGAAACTTTACAAAAAAATATATTTGCACTTCCTATAGAGGTAAAATTCCTGCTAAGCCAGGAAGATGCATTTAACCAAAACATAATAGAATATGTTAGAAAAAATAAAAGAAACAGCAAACTTTCTGAAGGAGAGAATGCATACTAATCCAGAGACAGCAATTATATTAGGAACAGGATTGGGAAATCTGGCAAATGAAATTACAGAAAAATACGAAATCAAATATCAGGATATTCCCAATTTTCCAGTATCTACAGTGGAAGGACATAGTGGAAAACTAATTTTCGGGAAACTTGGAAATAAAGATATTATGGCTATGCAAGGCCGTTTTCACTATTACGAAGGTTACTCTATGAAAGAAGTTACTTTCCCTGTAAGAGTAATGAAAGAATTAGGTATCAAAACATTATTTGTATCCAATGCCAGCGGCGGAACAAATGCCTCATTTGAGATTGGTGATTTAATGATTATAACAGATCATATCAATTATTTCCCTGAGCATCCTCTCCGTGGAAAAAACCTCTATGGAGATCGCTTTCCTGATATGAGTGAAGCTTATTCCAAAGACCTTATCAATAAAGCGCTAGCTATTGCTGAGGAAAAAGGTATCAAAGTTCAGCAAGGAGTATATATCGGCACACAAGGACCTACATTTGAAACTCCTGCAGAATACAAGTTATTTCATATTTTAGGAGCTGATGCAGTAGGTATGTCTACTGTTCCCGAAGTAATAGTAGCCAACCATGCGGGAATCAGATGCTTTGGTATCTCAATCATCACCGATCTGGGCGTTGAAGGCAAAATTGTAGAAGTTTCTCACGAAGACGTGCAAATAGCTGCTGATGCTGCACAACCAAAAATGACAACTATCATGCGTGAATTAATTAACCGCGCATAATTTAATAGATATATGCAAGAAAGAAAAAGAACAGAGATTGCAACATTAGGAGAGTTTGGCCTCATCAAACATTTAACAGAGGGTATCGAGATAAAGAATGAATCCACAGTATATGGTGTGGGTGACGATGCCGCTGTACTCACCTACCCTGACAAACAAGTTTTAGTTACTACTGATTTATTAATGGAAGGTGTTCATTTTGATCTGACTTACGTTCCATTGAAACATTTAGGGTATAAAGCTGCCATAGTCAATATTTCTGATATTTACGCAATGAATGGTAGTCCTAAACAAATGATTATATCTGTAGCTCTTTCAAAACGTTTTAGCATTGAGGATATGGAAGATTTCTATGCAGGACTGAGAATAGCTTGTGAAGAGCATAATGTTGATATTGTAGGAGGAGATACCTCTTCCTCTCTGACCGGACTTGCCATAAGCATTACCTGCATTGGAGAGGCAGATAAAGAAAAGGTAGTATATCGCCATGGAGCTAAAGAGACTGATATAATCTGTGTAAGTGGTGATCTGGGAGCTGCATATATGGGACTTCAATTATTAGAAAGAGAAAAGTCTGTATTAAAAGGTGAGAAAGATGTGCAACCCGACTTTACAGGAAAAGAATATCTTCTGGAACGTCAGTTAAAACCGGAAGCACGTAAAGATATCATCGCTAAATTGGCTGAGTTGAATATCATCCCTACATCTATGATGGATATTTCCGATGGTCTTTCTTCAGAACTGATGCATATTTGTACACAAAGCAAAGTTGGATGTCGTGTTTATGAAGAACATATACCTATTGATTATCAAACTGCCGTTATGGCTGAGGAGTTCAATATGAATCTTACCACCTGTGCACTCAATGGAGGAGAAGACTATGAATTACTCTTCACTGTTCCCATTGCCGACCATGAAAAGATATCAGAGATGGAAGGGGTGAAAATGATTGGCCACATTACCAAACAAGATTTAGGGTGCGCACTAATCACAAGAGACGGACAAGAATTTCAATTAAAAGCACAAGGATGGAATCCACTAGCCAGCAAAGATAACTAGTTCATTTTGTGGATTTAGCATAAAATACAGAGATGCCTGATATGAGTATTTGTACTATTATCAGGCATTTTTATTGCTAAACCTTTGCAAATTTAAAAACTTTTATTACCTTTGCATCCGCAATCACAAAGGTGCCATAGCTCAGTTGGTAGAGCAAAGGACTGAAAATCCTTGTGTCCCCGGTTCGATTCCTGGTGGCACCACCTTGCAAAAGCACTTAAACTTTATTGTTTAGGTGCTTTTTTCTTTTCTTCCCTTTAATTCATATCAATTATTCTTTACCGATTTTCTGCTGATTTTCCGTTGAAAGTTAAACCGAGAGTTAAACCAAAATCATCATGGCGACAACGGTTAACATCTTGTGTTACAAGTCTAAAACACTATCCAATGGAGAAAATCCTCTAATGATTCGCATCTGTAAAAATGGAAAGAAGAAGTACAAAAGTCTTGGTATATCAATAAATCCCATTAATTGGGACTTCAAAAAAGGAAAGCCAAAAGCTAAATGTCCCAACAAAGAAGCTATTGAAAAGCTGATTTCAATGAAGAAAAGAGAGTTTACGGATGAAATAGTTAAACTAAAATCAGAGGATAAAGATTTCACAACCAACACTTTAGCCGAAAAAATCTCAAATTCAGTTAAACCAAGAACAGTTGGAGAAGTGTTCTTGGCACAAATTCAGAGGCTCACGGAAGAAAAAAGAAGAGGATATAAGCTTTCCACTCAGCAAGTTTACAACTCCCTCATAAAGTTCAATACGCATCTTAATATTTACTTTTCTTATATTGACATTACATGGTTAAGGAAATATGAAACTTGGCTAAGAAAAGACGGATTGGCTGAAAACACCATTGGAATAAGATTCAGAACATTAAGAACAATCTATAATATTGCAATGGAAGAGAATCTGGTAAAGTCAGATCTTTATCCATTTAAGAGCTACAAAGTGTCTAAGCTTCATAAAGAAACAGCTAAAAGAGCGATCACCAAGGAAGAAGTAAACAAAGTAATGACATACCAAGGCACAGATGAATATTCAAAACTAGCGGTAGATCTGTTTTATTTTTCCTACTTGATGGGAGGAATCAATTTCGTGGATATAGCATATCTCACAAAAGAGAATCTGATTGACGACAGACTAATATATACAAGAAGAAAAACAAAGAAGCTAATAAAACTACCTTTACAGGATAAGGCAATAGAACTTATAAAAAAGCATTATAACAAAAATAGTCAGTACCTCTTCCCTATCCTATCATCATTTCATAATACAGAGCAACAAAGGGCAAACAGAGTTCACAAAGTTATTACCAAAGTTAATAAACACTTAAAGGATATAGGAAAAGAATTAGAACTATCCGTTGATTTGACTACTTATGTAGCAAGGCATTCATTTGCTACAGTACTTAAACGTTCTGGAGTTTCAACCTCTATAATAAGTGAATCGTTGGGTCATAGTTCGGAAAAAATAACTCAAATATATTTGGATAGTTTTGAGAATAAACAAATTAATGAAGCAATGAAATATTTGATGTAAAAAAAATAACTGCTTTGCAGCCAAAAATGTAAAGCGGTTATTTATCTTTGTACTTATTCCCAGAAAGATAAATCAATTCACCGGAATATTGAAAAGAAACGCATTTTAAACCCGTAATTCAAAAGTGAGGATTTTTTTTATTTCGGGCTTATATAGAGCATGTTTTTTCAAAAAAATATCTCACTTTTAAATTAGACAAGTAAAACAACGACATGAGCGATTTTATTCATTTAGAGACACGATTTTTAGAGATTAACGAGGGTGAGAATTTAACTGATGCATTTGACAAAGAAAAAGAAAAACACCCCAAAAAGGCCATTCCGACCAATTGCATTTTAGATAAAACATTACCGGGGCTTGGGGCTACTCATAGTGAAATCCTGGCTAAAAGGAACTCTATAATAATAGAGCCAAATGTTCCTGTTATAGAAGGGAAAGTTTCCGAGCGGAAGAATTTATTAGGAGTTATTGAAGAATGCACTAAAAAGGATATAAAGGAATACCTTTTTAACTCTAAAATTGAGCATAAAAAAATTATAAGCACGCCGGAGGGATATAAAAAGATTAAAGAAGTTGCTGATGAATATGAGATAAACCTATATGAGAATTTCTTTATGCTATTTGATGAATGTGAGAAGATTACGCAGGATATTGATTATAGAGAACAAATCTCACTACCTATAAAAGATTTTTTCAAGTACAAAGAAAAGGCTTTTGTCTCAGCAACTCCTCTTGATATGAGAAACAAAGATTTTCAAAGTCAAGAATTTTACAAATTAAAAGTTAAGCCTTTATATGATTATAGGAAAGAAATTAAATTGATTACAACTAACAGATATGATTTATCGATTATAGAAAAGTTAGAACAATTAAAAAAAAGCGAATGCATTTGTGTTTTCATGAATTCCACAAACGGAATAAACAAGCTCATTAATCATTTAGAGAAACAAGGAATTACCGACTATAAAGCATTTTGTTCCAAAAAGAGTGCCATAAAATTCAAAGATCGGGATATCTTCAATAGTTATGAAAGCCTCAACTTACCATTAGCAAAATACAACTTCTTTACTTCCCGTTTCTTCTCAGCTGTTGACATTGTAATAGACAAAAAGCCGGATACTATTATTCTTACTGATTTATACGAAGCAAAATATTCCCGGATTGACCCTTTTACAAACTCCATTCAGATTTATGGCCGATTTAGACATCCTTTTCCAGACGGAAAGAAATTTAACTCATTGACACATATAACAAATTATGGCGATGGCGAAACTATCCTTGATGAATCCGAAATAGAATCATACATTTTACAATGTAAAAAGAATTATGAACAACTAAAAGAAGAGCATGACGGTGAATCAAACAAAGGTAAAAAGAAAGCTTTATCAGAGGGAATGAAGAAATCACCCTACCAGCAATTCATTGACGATGATGGAACAATTAACTATTTCAAAGTTGATAACTTTTATGATGATGAAAGAATTAAGGGCTATTATACTTCACCGGATAAAATATTTGAAGCATACGCTAAGACAAAACATTTTATAATTGATCACGCAAATCGAATTTATCTGATCGGTGACAAGGAACTTCTACAATACAAACGTAAAACTAAAACTGCACGGAGAATATTTTTAGTCAAAAAGTTAGATGCAATTTATAATTCACGCCCCCCTTTACACCCGAACAAATTAAATCTATAATAAATGACCTTTTAAAAGTTGAAGACAGAAAGAATGTAGCACATTTAGAACTAATTATAGAAGCATATAAAAATTTAGGTAGCAAAGTTATTAAAGATGTGAATTATTCAATAACAGGAATAAAAAAGCTTTTAAAAGAGCAAAAAAAGGAAGCTGATAAGCAAAAAATGTTTTCTAAAGATGTCATAGATGCAATAATAACAAGATTTCCTGAGAATGCAACTTACAAAGAAGATGAACTTTTTGATGGATTTAAAGAAATTTTTCAGAATTACGGAATAGAGGCTAAAGTAAATATTCCTACGATTGGGAAGTACTACGGTGCAGATAAGTTGAAAGGGAAAAATACAGGATTGGTTAAAATATATAGTTTTATACCTAATTTTGAGTTTGATTGATTATAGGATAACCTCATCTTCTAGTGTTAAATAAAATAAATATCTTATAAATTTGTTGTTAATAAATATATATATATATTTGTAAAATGAATTGTGCAGAGGCATAAACTCATAACATATTAAATTACAGAAGCGTTTTAGATATTATCCTTTTCTGAAATCTCGACAATTTCACAATACCAAGGATGATAGCAGCAAACGCTCCATGTCTATACTTATAGGCGTGGGACTGTTGCTTATCATTTGGTGTAGGGAGTCGAGCCCCTCAGAGAAGTGATAAGTTAACAGTTCCCACGCCTTCTTTATTTATAAATCCGAACTAGGGGAACGGAGAGGGGAAATAAAATAATATTATGGAAGAGGCTATTAAAAAATTAAATGAAATTCTCCCAGATCTTGGTTTAGAAACTCAACTTATGAAATTTTTTGAGACGAATCGAATTCTTATTGCATTCCTGATTCTTTCAATATTCGGAAATGTTTTAATTGAAGCCAAAACAATTCATTATGTAAAAGCAGATGGAACAGGCGATGGAACTTCCTGGGCTAATGCGGCTGGAAATATCCAAACAATGATTGACAAGGCTGTTTCCGGGGATGAAGTCTGGGTAGCAAAAGGCACTTACGGTCCAACTACGGAAACAATTCCTCGAGATGCCCGATCGAAAACCTTTCTATTAAAAGCAGGAGTGAACATTTATGGTGGTTTTGCCGGTACGGAGACATCTATATTACAAAGGGCATTGGCAGATTTGGATTCGGATGGGAAAACAGATTCCTGTGAGTTAGTTAATCAAACTATCTTGAGTGGTGATATTGACGGAACGTCGGATGTGTGGACAAAACAGCAACAAACAAAAGGAATTTGGGAATGGGCGATAGCCGGAAATGAAGGAAATTGTTATCGGGTTGTTACAAATAGTGATGGTTCTACTGTTTTAGATGGATTTTCTATAAGCGGAGGAAATGCAAACTCATCGGCTAACTCTATTACCGATGGTGGTGGCATTTATTTATCCAGAGATAGCCAAATAAAAAACTGTATAGTCTCCAATTGTTCTGCAACTAATGGTGGTGGGATTTGTTGCGAGCTTACGAGTCAAACCTATGTGATTAATTGTAAGGTTATTGATTGTGCTGGGAAATCGGGTGGTGGAATATATTCTGCCAATTATGCTTACAGCTATATAATTAATTGCAAGGTGGCTAACTGTACAGCAACAGCTGAAGGTGGAGGAATATATGTCCGAGATGATACTAGGTATACTACTAATATCTTTTATTGTACGATTTTCAATTGCTCAGCCACTTCTTATGGTGGTGGTATTTCCATTGGTGGTACAACAGGAGGGTTTTATTGTGTTGAAAACTGCTTTATAAGTAATTGTTCAGCTTCTAAGGGTGGTGGAGTTGAATGCAGCGACAACAACTCTAGCTGTGATGCATCTGTTTTAAAAAATTGCACGATAACAAATTGTTCTGCGTCTACTGGAGGTGGAATATGTTCATACAGTTTTGATTTTTCCATAGCGATAAATAGCTGTAATATATCTAATTGCCTAGCTTATTCTGAAGCAGGTGGAGTTTATGCTTTAGGCGGTGCAGATGTAGTAAATTGTGCTTTAAGTAGTAATAAAGTTGGTGATAACCTTTCTAATACTTATATCGAAAGAAACGGATTAATTTATGATCCTTCAGGGATAAATCCAAATATGAATGATGCATACATACAGCCTACCAGTTTTTGTGGAGTTGCTACTTCTGATGCCCAAAATTTAGAATTGATTTCAGCAAACTGGCGTTTAAAAGAAAGTTCACCCTGTATTAATGCCGGTACTGGTTTAATACATTATGATAATTCAGTAAATGATTTGGATGGCAATCCCCGAAATATGTACGGTTCAAATGATATAGGTGCCTATGAGTATGTTGTACCTATACTTGCAATGCCTGTGCGGGAAGATTTTAATAATTTGACAGATTGGAGTGGCAGTTCTGTGTTTTACAATTCTGCTCAACTCAATGGTAGTCAGAATATAAAATGGATAATTGATAATCAAAAGGCTGTTTTTAGTTGGAATACGAATTTAACAACATCATACAGTCAACCTTTCTTTACTTATCAAATAGATGCAGCTAAAGCAACCAAAGTTTTTCTACGTTATGATATGTTTTTTCAGGCATATGCAGGTACTATAACTCCATTAGGAACTGAGAAATTAAATGTTGAATTTTCCACTGATTTGATAACATGGACATCTATAGCAAGCTATTCTAATGTGAACGGAACAATAGCTAATATGAACTATTTGCATGATATTAGTGCATTAGCAGCTGGAAAAACTTTTTATATCCGATTTAATGCAAATGGTGCAAATAGCAATAGAATTGAAAAATGGGAAATTGATAATATTATGATCAGCACGGATGCTGCTACTGCGGTAAACCAGATAAAAGAAAATAAATACAGCTATTCAATCAATAATGGAGAACTGACTATACACTATCTGGATGAGGGAACAGCAGTTCAAATTTACGACATGAATGGAAAACTTTTAAATAGTGAAAATGCTGCATCACAAACAGTCTATTACAATTTACCTGCACGGGGAGTTTATTTAGTAAAGATCTCTACCGGTTCAGAAATTGAGAACAAGAAAGTGGTTTGGTAATTATATCAATTAATAGAGTAAATAGAAAATACGGGATTCAAAAAAGTTCCGTATTTTTTTATTTTTATATCTGTTAAACGCAAACGGTCTGTTGCCCTATATCCCCGGGTAGGTTGATTTAGGAAAAGCGAAAATTATTTGGTTGGGCTTACAGAAATTCAATATATACAAGCTAACAAAACACGCCGAGATTCTATTATTTACAAGTAAAATAGTACTTATTTTTATTTGTAAAATTAAGGCTTTTTTGTATCTTTACAAAGAGTAAAGAGAAAGCTCATGTATTAAGCATTCCAATATTTAACAATCAAATTATTAATTCACTCTTGTTTTGACCCATAAAGTTAAACCATCAGTTAAACCGGAAATGATTGTTGATTGAATTATTGAAAAGAGAACAACATAAAGTGCTATAGCTCAGTTGGTAGCATTGAAAAGCGAAGCTTTTCGATGCCTTGAGAGCAAAGGACTGAAAATCCTTGTGTCCCCGGTTCGATTCCTGGTGGCACCACATAAAGAGAAGTTTTTCAGCTTCTCTTTTTTTATTTCCACAAATAGTTTACACTCTTAAACATTAAGAATATTATACCCCCAAAAAGTCTATAAACAAAACTACATATAGCCATGGCAGGAAAATATAAACATATGTGTTGTATAATTCAAGCAAATATTCTACTTTTGATTTAATCTTTTAGAGGTTCTGATTCTAAATCTTAAATAATAGCTGAGTAAAAATGAATAAAATGCAAGAGTACAAGCGAGATCCAGCTCTATTATGGAATGATTTTAGAGAAGGAAACGAAACTGCTTTCACTATATTATTTGATTTATATTCAGATTCTCTATTCCGTTATGGAATAAAATTTGTTATTGATGATGACTTAGTTAAGGACTGTATTCAGGACTTATTTATTAAATTACATAAAAACCACGCAAACCTCGCTCCAACAAATAACCCGTTACTTTATCTATTTAAGGCTTTAAAGAATTCTATATTAGATGCCCTCGAAGCAAAAGATAACAGAATTACATATTTCCCTCAAGACGAACTTCCTTTTTGGGTTGACTACAAACTCAACAATCAGTTGGAGGATAATGAGAATGATGAAGAAATCAAAGAGCTATTTAATAAAGTAATAAATATGCTCACTCCAAGACAAAAAGAAGCAATTTATCTTCATTACCAATCAGAACTATCATACGAAGAAATCGCTCAATTACTGGACATTAATTGTCAATCAGTTAGAAATCTCGTTCACAGAGCTGTTGAAAAAATTAGAGCAGAAATGAATTTCAATATTTTCTGCCTTTGCATATTCTAAAATTATTTTCTTCCCATCAGCAGTAATTAATTCATTTATTTAATTACACTTGCCACGTTTATAAAGACATAAAAATTAACATTAAAAACAGATTTTTACCACTGTACAAAGCTGAAAATATTAATTTTTGATATAATCTAGTTTTTTTTCTTAAATAAATGAGTATATTCAAGTAGAAATTACCGTTATACTAATACAATGTTAATTAATGATTAATATTCATTCAATTAAAAGACATTAAAATGCTCAATAAGAAAGAGGATAATATCGAACGATTATTAAAAGATAACAAATTCATTGAATGGATTATTAATCCAAATGAATATCTTGATTTATACTGGAATAGTATAATGGGAGAAGATATTCATACGAAAAAAGACATTTTAATGATCAAAAGTATATTTAAAAATGTTATCATAAGCGAAAGAAATCTTTCTGATGAAGAAAAGAAAGAGCTCTGGTACAAGATAATGGATAAAAAGAGAAGAAAAATTGCCCCTTTTTATTCTGTTATCTGGTTCAAAATATCAGCAATTGCTGCGATTGTTGCTTCAATAATATTAGGAGGGCACTTTCTTATAAATAGTGAATCTTCAGGAATGAATGTTGACTACTATAAATCTTTAGCTGCTCAAAAAACAGGAAATGAACTTTCTAAAAATGTATGTTTAATACTTTCTGACAACAGGAAATTAAACATAGATGCAACAGCTGAGATTACATATGATAAAAACGGACATTTACACATTGACAATCAGGATATTGAACAAAAAAATCAAGAAAAAGCAAACACTTTAAATAGATTGATTGTTCCTAATGGTAAAAAAGCGAATATAAAACTTTGTGATGGAACAAAAATATGTGTGAATTCAGGTAGTTGTCTCATCTATCCATTAAAATTTAAATCAAAAAACAGAGAAATATATGTAGATGGAGAGATTTATTTAAATGTTACAAAGAATTCAACTGCACCTTTCATTGTTAAAACGAACCATATGGATGTAAAAGTATTGGGAACCAGTTTTAATGTTTCAGCATACAACAATGATGATAATCAGTCAGTAGTTCTCGTTCAGGGCGCAGTTTCAGTAAGGGATAATGCAACAAGTTCTGAATGTAAGATAACTCCTAATCATATGTATGAATATCAAAAATCATGTGATCAGATGAGTATTAAGAAAGTGAACGTATTCAATTATATATGCTGGCAATATGGTTTCTTACATCTCAGAAGTGAAAAACTTAGTAATGTACTAATGAAATTACAACGTTATTATGATGTAAAAATAGATTTTGATTCTAGCCAGCTTGAGAATATCCGTGTCAGTGGGAAACTGGATTTGAAAGATAACATACAAAATGTTTTAAATGTAATATCAATTACAACCCCTATAGAATATAAAACGGGAAAAGAGTGTATTAAAATTAATGCTAAAACCTAAAATTAATAATTATGAGTGGATAACTTAGATCTTAATCAAAAAAAATTTATGTGAAGAGACTTAAAAGAGCGCCTCTTCTTAAATTAACCTTTATTAAATCTTTTCTTAAAATAGAAGATATGGAAAAAAATTAAATTGCAATAGCCTTATTTGCTTATCAAAACGAATATCTCGTATTGTAAAGCTAAGTGTATTATTCCTTTTCATAGGAATTTGCTATGTAGAAGCATCTCCATACAGCCAATCAACTCAGTTAAAGTTAAATACGGAGAATAAAACTGTTAGAGAAATTCTGACTGATATCGAAAAAAGTAGTGAATTTATCTTTTTTTATAATGATAATGCTCTAAATCTTGATCAAAAGGTGGATGTTTCATCAGCAAATGGAAACATATCTCAAGTTCTGGACAAAGTCTTAAAAGGACATTCTGTTGGCTATAGAGTTGAGGACCGTCAGGTTGTTCTTTATTCTACAAACAAAGCTAAAGAAGAAAAAAGTGTAAAATCAGCATCACCTCAGCAAGCTAAAAAAATAGTTAAAGGACATGTGGTTGACACAAATGGAGAATCATTGGTGGGGGTTTCAGTCTTAGTTAAAGGAACTAATAATGGAACATTAACTGATGTTGACGGAAACTTCTCGATTGCAGTATCAACAGCTTCAGCAACTTTGCAATTCTCATACATTGGTTACAACAATGAAATTATAAAGGTAAATGCCGGAGAAACTGTTAAGGTTGTTATGAAAGAAAACGTTAAAGAAATCCAGGAAGTAATAGTAACAGCTCCAGTCGGCGTACAAAGACAAGCTAAAGCTTTAGGATACGCCGTAAGTACTGTAACAGCAAAACAATTAACTGAAGCTGGTAATACAAACTTTGCATCAGCACTTTATGGTAAAGCAGCCGGTGTTAAAATCACTACAGCTCCTGGTGGTGCCAGTAGTGCTGTTAACGTTCAGATTCGTGGTATCAACTCTTTGAACTATAACCAACAACCTCTTTACGTTGTAGATGGTATTATGATTCGAAATGATGGTCAGAATGGTGCTACCGGAGCTAACAACAATAACTATTGGGATGACCAGCGTATTCGTGGTAACGGTGCTTTGGATATAAATCCAGAAGATATTGAGTCATTAACTGTACTTAAAGGTGCAAGTGCCACTGCATTGTACGGATCTGATGCAGCAAGTGGTGTTGTCGTTATTACAACAAAAAAAGCTTCAAAGGATAAAGGTCTTGGCGTTGATTTGAATTATAACTTGACCTCAGAACAAGTTGCTTTCTTACCTAAGTTCCAGAATGTTTATGGTCCTGGATATGATCAAGCCGATAATATTGCATCTGGTGCTACAGCGGAAGGATGGATAGCTGATTCATCTTCACCTTCAGGTTACAGACCATTTTTCAGATCATATGGTAACTTTGGTCCTAAAATGGAAGGCCAACAAGTAAAATGGTGGGATGGATCAACTCGTTCTTATTCTCCACAACCAGACAATTACAAGAATATTTATCAGACAGGACTAAGCTCTAACTTTAATTTAGCTTTGTCTAATCAGACTGATAAACTTAACTACAGATTGTCATATACCCGTTTGGATTATAAGGGTACTCAAAGAGGAAGTGAACAAGCAAGAAATACATTTAACTTAAATAGTACTTTAAAGTTAACTAATAGTATGTCACTTGACATTATTGCAAGCTACGTTAATACAAACACTCACAACCGTCCATACCAGTTGGGACAGGTTCTTGGATCTTACGGAGGTTTCTTCAGCCGTGCAGAAGACATGTCTTTGATGCTTGATAAATTCCAGACTTCAGATGGCTATAAATACGTTACTTATAACCATCCAGAACGTTCTTCAGAAGCATTAATATACAATATCAGAGCTACTAACTTACTGGATTTCTTCTGGCAACAATTAAGAAACAAATATTATGAAACTGAAAATCGCTTGATTTCAAGTGCTACATTAAACTGGGATATCATTAATCACTTGAAGTTCAGAGGAAGAATTGGTAGTGACTATACAGGAGCTGATACAGAGAATAAACAATACAACGAATATCCTGTTTCTTTTAATTCAACAGATAATAGTACTGGCGGTTACGCAGTGACAAAAGGAGCCTATTCTATTCTTTATGGAGATGCATTGCTTACTTATGCCAATAAACTTAGTTCCAAATTTAATTATTCTGCAAGTTTAGGATACCAAGGACGTTCTGAGAATTATAAGGATCAAAGTAGTTCTACAACTCAGGGGTTAATCACTGAGAATTGGTTTACATTAAATAATTCATATGGCATATTGAGTACTAGTTCAAAAAGACAACAGTTACTTAAATATGCTTACCTCGGTATTCTGAACCTTAGTTATCATGACTATTTATTCTTAGAAGGAACAGCTCGTCAAGAGTATTCATCAACACTTCCACCCAAAAACAATCACTTCTTCTACCCATCAGTAAATGGAAGTTTTGTAATATCTGATGCTATGAAGTTACCTCAAGAAATTAGTTATGCTAAATTAAGAGCTTCATATGGTATCGTAGGTAACTCAGCTCCAATGTATGAATCTAATATTGCTTATTCTCAAAATTCATTACAAACTATTAATGGATCTGTTCCTTCTTTAGTTGTTGGTTCTTCATACGGAAATGACAATCTTAAAGCTGAAACAAAATATGAAAGAGAAGTTGGATTAGAAACAAGATTCCTGGAAGATAGAGTCGGACTTGATATTAGTTTCTATAGCAACACAGTAAAAAATCAGATTTTAGGTTTAGCTACAGCTGCATCTGTTGGAGCAACTTCTCAAATCGTTAATGTTGGAGAAATTGGCAGTAAAGGTCTTGAAATTGCATTCAATGCAACACCTATAAATGGCCCTATTAGATGGATGACACGTTTCAATATAAGTTTCAATAAATCTAAATTAAATTCTTTAGCTCAGGGATTTTCACAACTAACATTCTATGACTCAGAGCAATCTGCATTAAAAATTGTAGCAAAACCAGGAGAAGAGCTTGGTAACATTTACGTTTATCCTCGCGCAACAACCGCAGACGGTAAATTCATTATTAATGATGATGGTTTATACGTTATCGATAAAACGAAATATGTTAAAGCTGGTAATATCATGCCTAAAGCTGTTGGTGGTTTCTCAAATACAGTAATGTATAAGAACCTGTCTCTTGATTTTACAATTGACTACAGAATTGGTGGTAAAATGGTATCAAACCCAACAAAATACATGATGGGGGCTGGTATGTTTGAAAATACAATGCAATATCGTGACGCTGAGCATGGAGGTCTCACATACACATCAGGATCAACCACTTATCATGATGGAGTATTACTTGAGGGAGTAAATCAAACAACAGGACAAGCAAATACTAAGATAATAGATGCCGGTACTTATTATATGAATACATTCGGTTGGGGATATGATGCTTGGAATGAGAAAGGATCTGTATATAATAATAGCTACATTAAACTTCGTGAGGTTGCCCTTAGCTACAGAATACCAGCTCCAATTTGCAAAAAGCTATGTATGAATAATGTAAAAGTATCTTTGATTGGTAGAAACTTGTTCTACTTATGGAGAACACTTGAGAATATAGATCCTGAAGCTCCTCTTGGTAACAAATGGTGGTCACAGGGTATTGATGTTGGTTCTACAGCCTCATCAAGAAGTCTTGGTTTTTCTTTAAGTGCTAACTTTTAATAATTGAATTATGAATAAGAAATCAATAATAGAAGGATTGCTGTTAGTAATAGTGCTCCTTTTTAGCAGCTGTACAGATCAATTAGAAGAAAAGTATTATAATCCGGAGAAATCAACTCAGGCCAATATACCAGGTTTCTTTACTGCTATTCTGAATAATGACAGAGTGCGTCCTTCATACTGGAACGTAAGAACTTTCTTGTTAATGCAACCAGCTGTTTATTCACAAACTGCTTACTTCACCAATAACTCATCATCATATCAGCAAGCAGATGGATATACAGAGCAATACTGGAATAATTTCTATAGCCCAAATTCAAACGGAAGTGGAGTACTTGGTATGTATAGAGCTATGGAAGTAGCTTATAAATCTCTTTCTGATGCTGATAAAGCAACGCAAGAAATATTCATGCAAGCAGCCAGAGTTGTTTTATTTGATGAGGCATCAAAGATGGTAGATTTGTGGGGAGATATTCCTTTTAGTGAAGCTGGAAGTTTAGAGAATACAAGTGCAATATCAAATGCAAAATTTGATGACCAGAAAGAACTATACACAACCTTTATTGCCGGTTTAAAAGAAGCTGCAACATATTTTAGCACAACATCTACAAATGCTACATTCAGCAAATATGATATTTTGCTAAGTGGAAACGTCAATAAATGGCAACGTTATGCTAATTCAATGCGTCTTCGTCTGCTTATGAGAATATCAAATTATGACGAAAATACAGCAAAAACAGCTGTTCTGGAAATGTTAAACAATAGTTCAACTTATCCATTGGTTGATGGCTCAAATAACGGAAACTATCAACCTGCATCAACAGATATTCTGCTGCAGCCTCTAAAAACTTACACTGATAATCTGAACAGTGCATTAACTGAACTGCCAAGTCATTATGCACCTGATTATATGCTAAACAAAGTTATGAAGCCTGCTAATGATCCTCGTATGGATGTTATCTTTGATAAGTATGGTGCAACTGTCAATAACGCATTTGTTCCTAACAAAGAATATAGTGCAATGCCTATTGATGCAACATCAGCATTCGCTGAAAATAATTACATGAAATATGCAATTGTAGACTCAACGACATTGCTTCAAAACAAATCTTTACCAGGCATAGTAATAACGGCTCCTGAGGTTAACTTCTTAAAAGCAGAAGCTTTTGAACGTTGGGGAAGTACTGCAGATGCAAAAACAGCTTATGAAACAGCTGTAAAACAGTCTGTTTCATTCTATTATTATCTGAATGCACTGAATACTTCCGGTTTAAAAGTTGTAACTAAGCCTTCAGACAACGAGATTAATGATTTCGTAACCTCAAGAGTAACTTACACAGGAACTCCAACTGAAAAACTTGCAAAAATATGGGTACAGAAATGGGTTCATTTCGGATGGTTGCAATCTGTTCAGGCATGGTCAGAGTATCGAAGAACTAAATATCCACAACTGACATTCCCTTCAACAGGAAAGTTATCTGGTTATGAAACGCCTCCTACTCGTTTAATTTATCCTTCCGGAGAAAAATCTAATAATGCAGATAATTACGCTACTGTTCAATCTAAAGATACTAGAACAACAAAGATATTCTGGGACGTTAAATAATTAGTTTACTGAGCAGGTTTATCCTTATAAAGATAAACCTGCTCTTTTTATATAGATAAAATAGTATAAAAACAAAAGACTATATAATTATATTTTTTATTTTTGCGCACATTACTTTTATCCAGGCTTAAAATAAAACGAGATGAAAAAAAGAATACCATCTTTAAAACAATTGAGGTTTCCCATTATAGGTTTACTTTTGACAGCATTACCTTTTAATGTCCAAGCACAAAATGGTTTTGTACACCAACGCTCCACAGAATATGAATGGCCCAAAGAAAAAGAAGTTCTGGCTAATCTGGATAAATGGCAGGATATGAAATTCGGGGTATTGTTTCATTGGGGATTATATTCAATTCCAGGTATTGTAGAATCCTGGTCCGTCTGTTCAGAAGATGTGGACTGGATTCCAAGAGACAGCACTATTGCTTATGAAGATTACAAACGAGACTATTACAAGCTAATAGAAAAATTCAATCCAGTCGATTTTAATCCTGATCAATGGGCGGATGTAGCCAAAACAGCCGGAATGAAATACATGGTTTTCACAACCAAGCATCACGATGGTTTTAATCTGTTCAATACAAAGCAGACAGACTTTTCGATCATGAACAGTGCTTTTAAGAATAATCCAAAGGCAGATGCTGCAAAATATATCTTTGAGGCATTCAGAAAGAAAAACTTCATGATAGGAGCCTATTTTTCAAAGCCTGACTGGCATTGCAAATATTATTGGTGGCCAAGATATGCAACTCCTACCCGCAATGTGAATTACAATATCGACAAACATCCCGATCGCTGGAAACAGTTTCAGAGATATACTTATAACCAGATAGAGGAGTTAACAAGCAATTACGGAAAACTTGATATCCTTTGGCTGGACGGCGGATGGGTAGCTGCACCCAAGCAAGATATCAGAATGGACTCTATCGCCAAAATGGCAAGATCGCATCAACCTGATTTGTTGATTGTTGACAGAACCATTCATGGTAAATATGAAAATTACCAAACACCCGAACGATCTATTCCGGAAGAACAGTTACCCTACCCATGGGAAAGTTGCATTCCACTAAGCCCTGATTGGGGATGGACTCCAAATGCTAAGTTCAAATCAGCAAATGCAGTCATTGCCGATTTGATTGAGGTGGTTGCTAAAGGCGGAAGCCTTCTTCTAGGTGTTGGTCCAACTCCCAAAGGTCTCATCCAACCAGAAGTTGAAGTCATTTTAAAACAGATTGGGCAATGGCTTAAAGTAAATGGAGAAGGTATCTATGGAACACGAATCACTCCAAACTATAAGAGCAATAATATTTGGTTCACCGCAAGTAAAGACGGTAAAAAGCTTTATGCTCTTTATATTCCCAATGAAAAAGAAGAACTACCTAAAAGCATCGAATGGGAAAACAATATTCCGGTTAAAAATAGTCCGATGATATTGTTGCAAACAGGGAAAAAAGTAAAATGGACAAAAGAGGGAGATAAGATCAAAGTACAATTATCTAATAAATCAAAAACCAATAATAAAGAGCCATTAGTTTTCTCATTTAAATTACAGAAATAAAATGCATAAACATTTCATCACAGTATGTTGCTCATTGCTTATAGCTTTTCAGCTTAGTGCACAACCCCTATACAAAAATCCCAATGCACCCATAAAAGACAGGATCAGCAATCTTCTTTCATTGATGACCCTGAACGAGAAAATAGGTCAGCTTTGCTGCCCCCTGGGTTGGGAAATGTACACTAAAACAAAAAAAAATGTCATCGCATCAGATCTTTTCATCACTCAGATGAAAAACAGACCGATTGGTTCTTTCTGGGCGGCATTAAGAGCTGATCCGTGGACTAAAAAAACATTAGTTACCGGGCTTACTCCCCAGCAAGCAGCCGAAGCAATCAATGCCCTCCAAAAATATGCTATGAAAGAAACCAGACTGGGTATTCCTATCTTATTTGCTGAAGAGTGTGCCCACGGACATATGGCTATAGGAACAACTGTATTTCCAACCTCTATAGGCCAGGCAAGTACATGGGACGATAAACTGATGGAAGAAATGGGAAAAGTAATTGCCTTGGAATGCAAGTCGCAAGGAGCAAGTATAGGATATGGACCAATTCTTGATGTAGCCCGTGAACCTCGCTGGTCCAGAATGGAAGAAACTTTCGGAGAAGATCCTATCCTGACGGGAATAATGGGAAGCGCTTTTGTAAAAGGGTTACAGGCAAAAAGTCCGAACGGGAAAACTGAATTCTATTCTACTCTGAAGCACTTTGCCGGTTATGGAATTCCATTAGGCGGACATAACGGGGGGCGGACACAGATTGGTACCAGAGAACTCTTTTCCGACTATCTTCCTCCGTTTAAGATGGCAGTAAAAGCCGGAGCAAAAACGATTATGTCATCTTATAACTCAATAGATGGAATACCCTGCACAGCAAACAGTTTTCTCTTAAAAGACGTTTTGAGAAAAGAGTGGGGTTTTAACGGTTTTGTATTTTCTGACCTCGGAAGCATAGAGGGTATTTATGGTTCCCACCATGTTGCGGCTAACATCAAAGAAGCTGCTGTAATGGCATTACAAGCAGGTGTTGATGTAGACCTGGGAGGCAATGCTTACGGAAAGAATCTAGAAAAAGCCATTCAGGAAAAACTAATTTCTGAAGATGAACTGGACAGTGCTGTTAGTAATGTTCTAAGATTAAAATTCGAAGCAGGATTGTTTGAGAACCCTTATGTAAAACCTGCTGAAGCAGCCAAAATTGTTCGTTGCGAGAAACACAAATCAATAGCCAGACAAGTGGCAAGAGAAAGCATTGTGCTCTTAAAGAACGATAAGACTTTACCTTTAAATAAATCAATAAAGAGCATAGCAGTCATCGGACCAAATGCCGACAACATCTACAACCAGTTAGGCGACTATACAGCACCTCAGGAAAGAACAAATATCAAAACCGTTCTTGACGGCATAAAAAACATAGTGTCGCAAGAAACAATAATAAACTATGCCAAAGGATGTGCCATTCGTGACACCACACAAAGTGATATTGCATCAGCAGTTGAAGCAGCAAAGAAATCAGATGCAGTAATTTTGGTTCTTGGAGGATCAAGTGCACGTGATTTTTCAACTGAATACAAGGAGACCGGGGCTGCTACAGTATCGGACAAAAAACAGGTGCTATCTGACATGGAATCCGGAGAAGGGTACGACCGCTCCTCTTTAGATTTGATGGGAGATCAGGAAAAGCTGTTGCAAGCTGTTGCAAAAACAGGGAAACCATTGATTGTTGTCTATATTGAAGGGCGTCCTCTCAATATGAATTCTTCATCAGAAAAAGCCAATGCACTTCTTACTGCATGGTATCCCGGACAAGAAGGTGGTACTGCCATCGCAGAAGTTCTATTCGGCGATTACAATCCTGCGGGAAGACTACCTGTTTCCATTCCAAAATCAGTCGGTCAATTGCCTGTATACTATTCGTTGGGAGAACAAAACAATTATGTTGAAGGCAGTAGTGTCCCACTCTACAGTTTCGGATATGGCTTAAGTTATACCACGTTTGAATATTCTGATATGGTTATTGAATCTGCAGATAAAGATTCATTCAAAGTATCGTTTAAGGTAAAAAACAATGGTNATCGTGAAGGAGACGAAGTTGCACAGCTTTATCTCAGAGACGATGTCAGTTCTGTTGCAACACCTGATATTCAATTAAAGAAGTTCAAACGGATTCATCTGGATAAAGGTGAAACTAAAGAGATAGAATTTATACTTCAAAAAGAAGACCTCTCACTTTATAACCCCAAAATGGAATTTGTAGCAGAACCGGGAACATTCACCGTTATGATTGGACCGTCAAGCAGCAACATACTCCTGAAAGGTAAGTTTGAGCTGAAATAAAACCAAGGTTTAAATTTATCTGCTAATTGCAGAATAATAAATATCACATCAAGTCAGCCCTGAACAACAAAAAAAAAAAATCAGGGCTGACTTGTGTTTTAAAAAAGCTTATATCTTACCAATTAAAATTATAGAATATTTATTGTATTTTTGTGCCCTAAATTATTGAGGGTAAACAAATGGGATTAGAAAAAGGTATTTTCAAACGGACAGAATTATTATTAGGCAACGACTTAATGGATAGAATTGCCAATATACGGGTTATTATTTTTGGTATAGGCGGTGTAGGCAGTTGGTGTGCAGAAAGTCTTGTCAGATCCGGCATTAAGCATTTAACGATTGTTGACTCAGATCGTATATGTGTTACAAACATCAACCGCCAGCTGATGGCCACCACTAAAACGGTGGGACAAGTTAAAGTGGAAGCTCTTAAATCCCGTCTTCTTGAAATAAACCCTACTGCTGAAATCACTGCTTTGCAACAAATATACAGCGCCGAAACATCCGACTCTTTTCAGATAGACAGTTATAACTACATCATTGATGCAATTGACAGTCTTGAAAATAAAGTGGAACTGATTCGCAGAGCAACAAATACCGACGCAACATTTTTCTCCTCAATGGGAGCTGCCTTGAAAATGGATCCTATGAAAATCAAAACAGCTGAATTTTGGAAAGTAATCGGTTGCCCTCTTGCTGCTGCACTTCGTCGCAGAATCAAAAAAGGAGAAAAGCTTTCAAAGAAATTCTTATGTGTCTACAGCGAAGAGTTATTGGAAAATAAAGGAGCCAATTCTTCATGCGGAACAGAAAATTGTCTTTGTCCCAAAGCTGAAAAAGGGCCGGGAGATCCAGGTTTAGTCAATCATGAATGGTGTAGTATGAAAGCACAGATAAACGGTACTTTAGCACATACTACTGCAATATTCGGATTTACTCTTGCAGGGTTAGTTATGCAGGATATTTATAATAAATGGGAAGAATAAAATTCCAGAGATCCTCAATAAAAGGATAAACAGAATTAATATATAAAACAGCAAATCGTCTAATAATCAGATTATATTCTGATCATTGGGCGATTTGCTGTTTTTAAGAGGTATCTTTAAACGATAATAAAAAATAATATAATTATGTTTGGCGTTTTCTTAAATTATTTTTATAATTGCATGCAAATTACATGTAATGGAATTATGTGAACAATAGGATATTATTTATATCCTTTAAACTCTAATCTATGAAAAAACAAATTACACTAATAGCACTATTATTGCTATCAATCACCGTAAACAGTCAGATTGTTTACCATGATGCTTCAGTTTTTCCCTTATTAGGCAAGGCTACACAAAACACAGCAACTCGTTATGAACGTTTACCTGATTCGCTCAGAAAGATTTCCCGTCCACCACTTTGGGAACTGGGGCAGAACAGTGCCGGACTTGCAGTACGTTTCAGATCTAATTCCACCACAATTGCGGCAAAATGGAATCTTCTTTTAGACCGTTATATGAATCACATGACACCAACAGGTACTAAAGGGCTCGACCTCTATTGTCTGCAAGACGGTAAATGGATGTTTGTTAACAGCGGACGTCCCAATGGAAAGGAAAGTACAGTAACTATCATCTCAGATATGAAACCGGAAGAACGGGAATATATGTTGTACCTTCCCCTTTACGATGGAGTAACTTCACTTGCCATCGGCGTTGATTCTTTGTCAGAAATCTCTCAGCCAAAGGTAGACTTACCAGTTCGTACTAAGCCTATTATATTTTATGGAACCAGTATTCTTCAAGGTTGCAGTGCATCCAGACCGGGCATGGCACATACCAACATCCTGTCTCGTTGGCTGAACCGCGAAACTATCAATCTGGGATTCAGCGGCAACGGACAGCTTGACCTGGAAATTGCAGACGTAATAACAAACGTAGACGCTTCTATGTATATTCTTGACTTTGTAGCAAATGCAACAGTTCAGCAAATGAAAGAGCGTGCCGATAAGTTTTACACTATAATTCGCAGTCGCCATCCCGATGCTCCGATACTCTTCGTGGAAGATCCCATATTTACCCACACCCGTTTCGATCAGCGCATTGCACAGGAAGTAAAAGAGAGGAACGAAACCATTAATGCTTTCTTCCAATCATTAAAGAAGCGCGGAGAAAAGAATATTTATTTTCTCTCTTCCAAGGATATGTTAGGGCATGATGGCGAAGCTACAGTGGACGGTGCACATTTCACAGACCTTGGTTTTATGCGTTACGCTGAGTTACTTTATCCTGTTATAAAGAAATATATGAAATAATGGTGGAAGCCGCTATTTCACATTTTAAGTGTAGAAAATGTGTATAAAATCACATAATCTACACTTAAAATGTGATTTATATTTTTTTAGAGATTATAAATAACAGGCATAACAACAAACTTTCCTAAACAATTATGATGATGAATTAATATTCACAAAACATCTAAAACATCAATATTCCTCAAGAAAATTAATTTTTCAAAAACAATCTTGCAGTCTAGCGCTACCCATATAACAATCTGATTATAAATCTATTGCCACCACCAAAACAAAGGTAGAAGTCTAGCACTAGTCTAGCAGTCTAGCGCTTAATGTCTCGTCCTGATTCTTGTTGACTGTGTTTATTAATAATCCGTGTATTGGTTGTCTATAATTATGTATATCAACCCTAATCCTGTCAGAGGTTGTCTTCCTTGCGGCTAGCCGCAAGGAAGACAACCTTGTCCACGAAATTAAAGATATTTTCCATCATTGCATTCTTTATTCTCTCTTTTTTTATAATAGCTTTTCCATTTCCTTTCCAATGGACCTTGCATATGACTTGCCTGTTCAGGCGTCATCATTTGAATACTGCTGTGGGGCCTTTCATTATTATACAAATTAATCACCTTCTTTATCCTCACACGGGCATCCTCTAATGATTGAAAAGACATATCATTAATCCATTCTGTTTTTAATATTCCATTCACTCTCTCTGCTATTGCATTTTCTCTAGGGTCTCCATTCTGAGTCATGCTAATCCTGATATCGGCATAGGCTATACTTTTGAGAAGATTAATATAAGGGCCACTGCAGTATTGTACTCCGCGATCAGAATGATGAATCAGTTTTGCCCCCTCAGGGAGCTTAGACAAAGCCATTTTTAAAGCTTCGATAGGTCCTTTCATCTCTAATGTTTCAGACAAATACCAGCCTACAATCTTATGGGAATATGCATCTGTTATCAGACTTAGATAATAGAAACAACCATCAGGACCATCTACATAAGTAATGTCACTTACGTAAAGCTGATGGGGAGCTGTAGGAGAGAAATCCTGAATAAGATTTTCATAGATATGAAAATGGTGATAAGAGTTTGTGGTAGCCGGATGAGATCTCCTGCTACGAAGCAGATAACCGTTATCACGTAAGAGATTAAAGAACGCATCTCTTCCTATAAATAGATCTTCAGGAAGTTTTTTAATAACTATCTGATGTAGCTTACGGCCTCCCAAATGATGCATATCACGCCGGATTTCTTCTACGATTTTCAGTATCACAGAAGACTTTAGCCTTTCATGACAATGGTAGCTCCAGGCTTTATAATAGGCTTGTTTACTGTGGCCAAACAATGCACAAAGCGACAATACAGGAATTCTGCTGTCTGCCTGGTGAAGCCGATTCACTGTTTGGTGCCAGATTTTTTTCTAATCTGGATATTTAAAGAGGATTCAGCTATATCAATCATCATATCCAAAGCGCTGGCCTTTATCTGAGAATCTCTAAGCTCTTTTTTCTTTTGTTCTAATTCTTGCCTTAACAAGAGATTCTCCTTACGCAAGGCCTTTTCCTTGTCAGTAACAATCCTGGCTTTTGATTTATCTTTCATAACAGGACGAAGATTTATATTATCAGCACCAAAGGTACGAACCCAACTCGCTATTATACGAGGATAAGGCAATTTATATTTTCGTCCCAACTCTTTTTGACTTCCATGACCACTAAGATAATCCTTAACTACTGCTAAACGAAGCTCTAAAGGATAAGCTTTACCGGGGTGCGGCTTGTAAACTTCTTTTTTCATAATCTTTTTATTTAGAAGTCAACCCTATTTAGGACGAGACAGTGCTAGACTGCTAGATATCCGCTAGACTTCTCCAAGTATATCTAGCACCTTTACAACACTAATATACAACTACTTATACACCAAGTGCAAGATTGCAAGACTTTTCTCGCAAAATTAAAATTTATGTAGTGATTCTGCAGGTTATAAATTCCTATTCCGGCTTTCCGGAAACATCTAACGGGAGTTTACTCGAACTCCCGAATGGCTTTTTATATCTCAGGCGGGAGGTTGATGCAATGTTGTACAAAACATTGTTTTCTTCTGTACAAAAGAATTAATTGTTTTGTACAGAAGAATAT
>JGI20225J20221_1001231_pt1 | contig 29132 bp, 25 predicted proteins | sample BioMet4_FD_20221 | JGI IMG/M metagenome (IMG submission 20221)
TGGTGGGGCGCCGATCGGGTCGACCCCGCGGTGTGGGCCTTTGAAATCATTAAAAACAAAAACCGCGCGGCGTTTTGTTAAAAATAGGAACCGCCGCCGTTGAATTCATTAATATTTAGTAAGCGCCCGGCTTACAGTTGCGAACGCGAACTGAGTGGCGCCCCGACGGAAATGTTATTTTTCTTCGCTGCGTTTCGCCCCCGCGTCACGCCGCCGGCTTGCATCCTATACCCTCCTTTTGTTCTGTTCTTACTTATTGTGGCTCTTTCTGCTACCTTGTTTCATTAACGGGGAAACGTTTTTGTCCCCAAAAAACAAAAAAAGGCCGTCACTCTAGATACCGCCGGAAAGTTGTTGCACCCCTGATGCCGGGGGGGGAACCCGCAGGGGCTCAAATTTTTGTTGCACTTTGGCGCACCCACCTTTTTCAACACGTCCTCAGAGGCGTGTTGCAGGCCCGACTGAGACGGTAAAAACTACTTGGCGGTCCACCAACCCACCGGTCGCCGGGTCGCACCCGCCAAAAAAGACTGGGCGACTACCTGCACCGTTTCTGACCGTGCTGGGCGGTGGCGCGGCTTGTCGACTAAGGGGGTCTACGCCCGCCACTGCGGGTTTTGCCATACTCGAAAATCTTCTCTACAGCCGCATTATAGGCGCTCGGTGTTGTAACGACACGGGGTTGACCGCCGTTCGCGGTTGAAATCTGCTATAAGGCTTCAAATTGGGACTACAAGTTTTGGAAAAGTCCCGTTTGGGAGTGCCGTGCCGGTATCCGAGCCGAGTATTTCCGAAACGCTCAAAGCCCTTGGAACACGGGTGATTGCTGGGTTTGACCGTCCATTGAAAAGCACCCCGAAATTGCATTTGACCACAGCTTTGACCACAGACAGCGAAATTTTCAGAAACCGAAAAAGTAAATATCCGGGTGTAGCGCAGTTGGTAGCGCGGGTGGTTTGGGACCATCAGGCCGCAGGTTCGAACCCTGTCACTCGGACCAAAANCCTCTNAAATCAGTTGATTTNAGAGGNTTTTNCTTATAAAAAGTTCNATTTTNNATATATGCCNGCAGCGCCGCCGTGTACTCTAAATCCGCCTTATTCTTTGTTTATTGCGGCGCAATTCTTGAATTTACGCCGGTTTGATGTTTCCTTGTAATTTGTACCATATTGCCCTATAATTAGTTAACGGTAGGCCTTGCGCCTGCAGCGCCAGCCGTGTGGATTTTCCGCGCGGCTGTTTTGTTGCAGATAATAGCCGAGGTTGTGTGAAAACGAAATGCTCATTTCTAAAATCACCACTACAGTGCTATTTCTTCAACAAAGTAAAAGCATAATTTCCAATAATAACGCAATTTTTTCACTTCTATGGGATACTGCACCACCACTTTGAAAATCTCCGCGTTTTCACACAGTCTGAGCCATACTACGAAGTTTACTATGCTTTATAAGTTACTCGTAATTTTTATTAACATCAGGAGATAACAACAATGCCAAAATACAATTATAAGAAACTTATGTGTATTCAACGTGAGAGACAATCAACAGTAAGCCGAGCAAGTGTTATTGACGAGTTTTATAGTGATCGATCTCGAATAATTTACTGTTCAGCATTTCGACGTCTGCAACAAAAAGCACAGGTGTTTTCGCTTGAATCAAACTCAAGTGTGAGGACTCGGCTTACACATTCAATTGAAGTATCCGATTTGGGCCGTACAATAGCAAACAACATCGGGAAAAGACTACTGAATCAAAAAATAATTTCTGTCCGAAGCGTCCCATATATTGTTTCAATTGTGGAAAATGCATGCCTGCTTCATGATATTGGGAATCCTCCGTTTGGGCACTTCGGAGAAACCGCGATTAAGGAATGGGCACAGAATTGCAGTGAAACAGCATGCCCGGATTATGTAAAGAAGAACGATTTACTCCTGCTGCTAATTAAAGATTTTCAGGAGTTCGACGGAAACCCTCAAGGATTTCGCACGGTTACGAAACTCTACACAGATCATGATAAATGCAGTCTAAATTTGACATATGCCACATTACTTTGTTGTCTTAAATATTCAAGGGCAGCTGGAGAAGAAAAAGGAGATGGAATACTTAAAAAGGCCGGGTATTTTCAAAGTGAAAAGAGATTAGTAGAAAAGCTTTGGAATGAGGTTGGGATAACTCCACATCATAGGTATCCATTAACATATATAATGGAAGCCGCTGATGATATTGCATATTGTATGAGTGATATTGCTGACGGCATAGAAAAAAATATTCTTTCAGAAGAAGACTTTTGNAAAGCCTTTTTTGAAGAATGGAAATCCACATATAAGGAAGAAACGATTCCAGTTAATTTACCAGAAAATTTGAAAGGTTTTAATCGTGATATATCTATTCCATGGTCAAAATTTGCCATGGATTCTGCAATAGATAATTACTTTAATAATCACGAAACGTTTTATGAAGGAAGTGGTTCAGAGTTAATATCAGAAGATTCGCCAGCAGGTAAACTGCTTAAAGTGGTAAAACATGTTTCAAGAAAAAGGTTATATACATCGATTCAAGCAGAAAGTATTGAACTTACTGGATATGCTGTTATAACAGGTATTTTGCAAAGCTATGAAAAAATGCTTTTATTACCTTACGATAAATTTTCTTCTCTTGTTAATCATGAGAAGATTGACAATGTGGAAGTTGAAAGGAGATTGTTCAACCGCATTGGATCAAGATATGTAGATGCGTATAAGTATGCCTTGGAGGAATATTCAACTTCATCGTCCAATTTTTATACATATGAGTGGTGGTTGCGTACTCACATGTTGATTGATCATGTGAGTGGAATGACGGATGAGTTCGCTCTTGAAACATATCAAATGTTAAAAGGGATAAGCCTCATGAGAGTATAATTATCTGTTTATTCCGAGCTTCGCAGTTTGTTTATACTCTAAAACTGAAAAGCCCACATTTTCCTATACAATACTTTGTTCAATGGCACCCATTCAAAATCAACGGGTCAATTCGACCCGTTGATTTTCATTTTACCGTATCTGTCCTGCCGGTCGCTCTTTCCGTATCTCATCGTAGTATTTTACCACCGTGTTGCGGCTGGTGCCGGACTCCCTGGCAATCAGAGCTTTGTTCGTGACCTGCGGGTTGGCACGCAGATAGGTGGTGATGGCCTTCTTGCTTTTGCCGATTCCGTCCGGAATGCGATCCGGACTTTTCCCGGCTTTGCCGGCTGCAATCTCTTTCTTCATCTGTACGATTAGTTTTTTCAGTTTCTCCTCGCACTCCTCCCAAGTGTGCGCGTAGACGTTGCGGGCATGCTTCTTACCATCCGGCCACACCGGCGAGTACCGCCCCTCAAACAGGTGGTCGTTGATCTCGCTGATGCAGCCGGTGCCGGGCTTGCGGGTGCGGCCCAGGTAGGGCTTGAATTTGGTCATCCTTGGCGCTTCCGGCTCGGGGGTGGCTGCCGGATCGTCCTGCTTTGGTTCCACCTTGCCGATGCCCCGGTCGATGCTGGCGGCGGCGGACTGACGCATATCGTCTGTGATATGGGTGTAGATGTCCAGCGTGGTGGCCGCCGACACATGACCCAGCATGGCGGAGAGCGTCTTTACATCCATGCCGTTTTGCAGGGAGAGCGTGGCGAATGTATGCCTCAAATCATGGAACCGCACATGCTTGCATTCTGCGTGCTCCAAAATTTTCTGGAGCCGCTTGCGTATTGCGCAGGGAGTCATGGGGCAGTCCGCCTTTACCGGAGAGGGGAACATCCACCGGGAGTCAGTGGTCTTCCGGTACTCCTTTAGCACCGCCGCCACCGCCGGTGGGAGCGCCAGCTGGCGGATGGAGGTTTTGGTTTTCGGCGTGCTCAGTTGCAGTTCACCCTTTACATCATAGATCTGCTTGTTTATATTCAGCACGCCGGTCTTGAAGTCCAGATCGTCCCACTGGAGCGCCATCAGCTCGCCGCGCCGCAGGCCGGTGGCGAGATCCAGCAAGAACAGCTCGTAGTAGCCCTCCGCCTTGGCCTGAATGAGAAACCGCTGGAGTTCTTCCCGATCCAGTACCTGCATCTCCCGTGCCTTTTTGGGCGGCAGCTTGCAGCCGATGGCGGGGTTGGTGCGGATGAGGCCATCCTGCATCGCTTTTTCCAGTGCGGTGCGGCATACAGCGTGGCACATTCTCACCATCCGGTCAGACAGCCCGTCTCCATATTGGTCGGTGAAGCGCAGGCGGCCGGTCTTTTTGAGCCGTGCGTAAAACTGCTGCAGGTCGTTTTGCGTCAGCTTGTTCAGCGGGATTTTGCCGATCTCCGGCACGATGTGTAGACGGATGCGGCTCTCGTAATTTGCCTGGGTGGTGGGACGGAGCTTCGGCTTGGAGTGATTTTCGTACCAGTATGTGAGCCAGTCCCCGAAGGGCATCTCGGGCCGCAGCTTCGCGGACTTCGAGCCGCCGCAGGTTTTCTTAAGTGTCTGGAGCCTTTCCAGACACTCGCTTTTCGTCTTGGCAAGGACGTTTTTGGTTTTGGGATAGCCGTTGTCGTCGTAGTCGATAACGATTCGGCCTTCCCAGCGGCCATCCTTGCGCAGCCTTACGGTTCCGTCTCCGTTTTTTCGTTTTCTTGCCACGGTTTCAACTCCTTTCCGAAGATATCTTCCATGAATCCGCCCACGATGCCGCTGGCAGTCTTTTGCATATCGGGAGTCACATGGGTGTAGGTGTCCAATGTGAAACTGGCGTTGGTGTGGCCGAGGATGCCGGAGAGCGTCTTGGCGTCCACGCCGCTGGCGAGGGCATGGGTGGCGAAGGTATGTCGTAAATCGTGAAATCTGATGTTGGGCAACTTCGCCTGCTTCAGCAGAGTTTTCAGGTGGTTGTAGGCGGAGTTTGGCGACACGGGTAGTTCCGGCATTACGGGATTCGGAAAAATCCACTGGCTGACCGCTTTTTTCTTGCGCTGTCTCAGAAGTTCCGCTGTACTTTGGGGCAGGACGATGGTGCGCATGCCCATTCCTGTTTTGGTGTCGCCCAGAGAGAAGACGCCCAGCTTCTTGCTGTGGAGAGTGCGACATACCTTCAGTGTACCGGCTTTCCCGTCGAAGTCCCGCCACATAAGGCCGCAGATCTCACCTCGCCGCAGACCAGTGGTCAGATCGGTATAGAAGAAATCGTGCCAGATTTCATCCTTCTCAATGATAGCGAGAAATTCGTCCAGCTCCCGGTCGTTCAGCACCTGCNTTTTGCTGCCGCCCTGCCGGGGGATGGTAGCGCCCTCCGTTGGATTGCTGGCGATGATGTGTGCCTGCACGGCATCCTGCATGGCCAGATGGAGCACGCAGTGGATGCCGCGCACGGTGTTGTCGGCAAGCTGGGTGCCTTTCTCCGGGTGTTCGTTGACGCGCCCTTCTTTTTTCAGCCGGCGATACATCCGCTGAATGTCCTGCGGGGTGATCAGGGAGATCTGTTTGTCGCCCAACTGCGGCTTGATGTACTGTTCGATCACGGTGCGGTAACTTCGTATGGTACCGGGGCGAACGGTGTCCTCCTTGTATTCGGCAAGCCAGCGATCCAGCCACTCGCCCAGGGTCATGCGGCTGTCCTCGGTCAGATCCACATCGTGGTAGTCCTCAATATTGCGGTGGAGCCTGTCCATCAGCTCCTTCTGCGTCTTGGCGTAGACATGGCGGAAGATGAAGTCTCCATTTTTCTTGTGCCCCACCACGATGCGGCCTTCCCAGCGGCCGTCCTCCCGTTTTCGCACCATGCCGTCACCGGATGGGCGTCGTTTTGCCATGGATCAGTCCTCCTTNCCGGAACAAGCGGCCTCCGCCGCTTTCTTCTCAATTTGGTAAATTTCCTCCGACCGCTTTTCCTCCTCCCGGTCGAAGGAGTGGGGCGGCTCCTGCAGCAGCTCCCGGTAAATTCCGCAGGCCAGACGGTAACCGGCGAGGAAGCTCTGAAGGGAGACCTCCTCCTGAAGCGCCGACTGGCAATCCGTCAGATACAGCAGCCGTCTGCAGCTTTCTTTGTCCATCCCGTCCCGCAGTGCCTGGCGGGTCTGCTCGATTTCCCTGCGCAATTCGCTGCACTCCGGTTCCCGGAAGAACTGCCGGTGCAGAGTTTTCATGTAGTCATACATGGAATCGCCTCCTGTTCAAGACAACACATATACCACAACAGTCGGCACAAAGCTATTAAAAAATGCAGTGTTTCCAATGGATTAGCGGTCTACATGGACAGGGTGGGGCCGGTGTGTTCCTCATGGTCGTCCGGCTTGTGGCCCATGGCGATCTTCTTCTCCCTGAGCTTTTGCAGACGCTTGCGGTCAATCCGCATCCCCACGGGGCCGGTCTTGGGCAGAGAGTTGTCCTGGAAAATGCGACTCATGTGGTGGAGCAGTCGGGTTGCCGCCAGCATGACAGATGGCGGGTGCAGACTGTCCGCGCGATCGAGAAAGAATTGTGCGTACTCGTTGCCCCGATCGGCAGCGCGGGTCAGCCAGTAGAGTGCCAGCTCCTTGTCGTATTTCACCTCGCGTCCCATGAGGCACAGCTTGCCCAGCAGATATTGGGCGTACTGGTTTTCGGCGTTGGCGGCATCGGTCAGATACCGCAGCGCCCTGGCAACGTCTCTTTTCACGATCTTGCCTCGAAGATACTCCTTGCCGACGCGGTAGGCGGCGTAGTGACTGCCATTGCCTGCAGCATATTCCAGCCACTCCATGCCATGCTTTGGGTCGCGGACCAGCAGATCGTCAGAGAGAAACAACTTGCCCAGCGCATACTGCGCCACCACAACATCCTGTCGCGCCGCATTATAGAGCCAATCCCGCGCCAGCTCGGAGTTTGGAATCAGCAGCCCGCCGTCGCGGTAGAGCTTGCCGAGAAAATACTGCGCGGTCGCGTCGCCGTCCTCCGCCCATGCCCTTAAATCCTCCACAGCCTTGTCGCGCTCTGCAAGGGGCAGGGTATCGTCATAGACATCGTCCACGATTTGCCACAGGCTACGGTCGGCCCGCAGATCGTCCTCCGGTTCGTCCCGCTGCTCCATGACTGCGTCTTCGAAAGTGGTCTCGCCAAGTCGGATGTGCTCGGCCTCCTGAATGACGGCGTTCTTGATGGTGCGGAATTCTTTCTGCTGAGACAGAGGCAAGCGCTTCCGCTCGTCGCCGCCGTAGTAACCATCCACCTGACCCTGCAGCTCCAGCCAGCGATCGTAGCAATCAGATACGACAGGCAGGCGTTCCATCTGATCGACGATCTCGTCCACGATTTTCTTGATGGACTTCGGCAGATAGCCGTAGGACTTTTTNCCGGTGACGGAANCCAGCGCTTGCGAAAGCTGCTGCATCAGACCTTCCACCTCCGGATGATTACAGATGCCGGTTTGCATCTGCCGCGTTAGCTCCAGCAGAGCATCCCGCGCCTCGCGCACCAGCTCATCGCGGCTTTCACTTTTCTGCTCGTAGACGTGCAGCAGCTCCTGCTTGAAGATGTCACCCATGAGCACCGACTTGATCTGCCGGATGCCCTCGCGGGAGAGATACGCCTGACCCGGCTTTGCCGACCACGCCATCATGTGGATGTGCGGGTGATCGCCTTCATCATGAAACGCTGCGTACCAACGAAAGTCCTTGGGCGGTATTCTCATCGCCGCCGCAATGTTATTGCGGTGGGTGCGGATGAGATTCCGCCACGCGCTTGCGTTATCGTAGCCCAGCCGCGCCGCGTCCTCGCGGTGCAGGGAAATAATGTGCGTCCAAACATTGCCGGTATAGGAATCCAACTCTGCCATCGCCGCATCGAGATCGACATTGTCCTCGTCGCCAAACAGGCCATGGGAACTGAGCCGTTCCGCCCGAGGGCGAGTGGCAATATACTTCATGTAGCCGTCCGTCTGACTGACCGCCGACCAGTTTTCTTCCAGCGCCATGGCGATGAGCGCCGAGGCAATGACCTTCGTTTTGTGCGAGGTATAGTCCTCGTACTCAGCCAGCTTCTTCACACCGGGAAAATCTGTTGCGAGCTTTGCAATGAGCTGCTCCTGCTTTCTGGTCGGAGGACGGTCATCGGTGAGCTTCTGCACATGCTCGCGGGTGCCGATGTAGCACAGGTATCCGCTGACCTTCTCCGCGCCGCCGCACTTAAGATACGGACTTTTAACAATCAGCTTCGCCATCACTCGTCACCCGCATCGCGCATGCGCTGCTCAAAAGAGATGCGCCCGTTTGTCTCCTTCACATTTCTGACGCTCTGCGCCCGCATGCGCCGCAGCGCATCTTCGCCGATATCATAAGCGGTGGCGATGATCCCGTTGGTCATATCGATCTCCACTGACTGCTTGTAAAGCAGACTCGCCACGCGATCCTCGAACATTCCGAGTCGACCATCGATCGCGGAGGTGATCTCCTTCGGCAGCAAGGCGCTGCCATCGTTCATCTCCAGATAGTCCATGTAAAACCGAATTGCTTTTTCAATAAACTCTCTCCGGCTTGAGCTGCCGTCCATGGTGTAGCAGCGCTCCAGCCGCTCCCGTGTCTCCGGCTCCAGCCGGACTGCTAATTTTTCTCTGTCGCTCATTTTTCCTCCATTTCTCCGTAAGACCCCCGCGGGAAGTGCCTGAACATCGGCGTTTTCTGTATTNAAGACCTCTTGCGGGGCACTTTTGCCGTTTCAAGACCCCNGNTCNGCATCCNCGTAACTGCCCGCACTGCGGGCAGTTGTGACCGGGCAGGCGGCGCTTGCGACGCCAGGGCTTTATCCTGCTTCTCCTATCGTCCTTGGTTCCTCGCCCGAAACGGCCTCAATTCCCCCTGAATTGTCCTCGGTGGGACTGGGACTCGCCGCGCTCTCCAAAGCCCCACACAGCGGCTTACAGGGGGCAACAGGGGAGATCTTGGCCAACTTGGCCGCCGCACGCTGCTTTGCCACATCCTCATCCACCCACGCCATCTGCCGGGCGTAGAACAAATCCAGCGCCTCCTGAATGGGCCGGATGGTGTAGAGCAGACTGCCGTTGCGCTTTTCACCGGACTTGGTGTAGACAGTCGTCGGTTCCGTCAGGATCAGTGACTTGCCCTCAAGGCTCAGCACATATTTCCGCACGGTGTTCTGACTCATGTCTACTGCCTTGCCGATGGTTTTGTAACTGGGCCAGCACTGAAATGTTTTTCGGTTCTCCAGATAGAGCAGGTAGGAGTAGATAGATATCTCACCGGGGTTCAGACCGAGGACAAAAATCTCATTTGGCAGAGGGAAATAATTTTTGATGGCGTCGCGTTTTGGAAAGCGGTTGTACTTCAAATTGCACCTCCCGTGTTCTGCTCGACCCATGCGATGAATTTTTCCTTGGGCACGACGATGCGGCTGCCGATCTTCAGCGCCGGGAAATCTTTTTCGTGCATCAGCTCGTACCCGCTGGAGGGCGACACGCCCAGCACCTTTGCCACCGTTTTCGCATTGAGGAACAGCGGCAGTTCTTCATAGCTTTTGTAGATGGATTCCTTCATTGATACCTCCATGTCCGTTGTTTGTTTGCTGCGTTTCTATTCGATTCTTGTGTTGTTCACTTGCTCTCACCCCCATCCTCAATCTGAAAAGAAAAAGATCCCCCACTGTGTAGCCGGCGAGAACGCTGATTTGTACACCCGTTTTCAAGAAATTATTACTATTCAGCGTTTCGCCTGAAATCAGTACAGCAATTTTGTGTTGTTTGCCTTGGATGCCCAATCCGCGCATCTCCTTCGATTTTCAAGATGGTGTTCATGGCTTGCTCCTTTCTATCTTTGCGTTTTATTGTTTGCGATTGATTTTATAATATTTATCTGGTATAATCAGCGTAACAGAAACAAAGCCACGTTTCAAGGCCTCCGGGCATGGTTGGGGAAATCCAAAATCTTCATCGGATACAGAGGGAGCGATACTATGGCAAACTCGTTTGCTTGTTTTTCCGTCCTTTTTGGAAAGGACGAGGTATTTGTAAACGGCAAGACTTTTTCGCTGGGGCAGTGCACCACCGATATTCTGAATTTAGACGATGACGTGCTGGAGAAGCTTGACCGGCGCATTGAGAAGCTGATGCCCGCTGTCAAAAGCCTGCTTCAAGAAAAAACAGACAGCGCCGCACGCTCCGCGCAGGAGCCGCTCAGCGCTGTCTGGGATCTGATCTTTTCTTTTCCTGTGTATCGGGATTTGAATATGGACGCATGGACGGCAAACAACCTTTTCCTAATGCTGCTTTCCGATCCGGAGAAGTGGGCCGAGGTGCAGGAGGCTGGCACAGAGGGACACGCCATGTTTCAACGGCTTATGGAGGGGCTGGAGTATTTTCCGGAGAGTCTCCGCACTTTCCGGGGGCAGATCTCCGGCATGCTGGAGCTGTATTTTGAGCCGATCGCCCGCAGGAGCACCGACGCCTACGCCGAAGCATTTGCCCAGTATTACGGCGAGATGAAGTCGGTGGAAGGGATCTTTGGCGATGGTCCGTTTGAGCAGAGCTTTCCCATGGAGAACCGGTTCGTGCCCATGGCACACCCGACGGAGAAAGGAATGGTGCTCCTGGCGGAGCAAGCACAGTTTTCCTATCTCACGCATTTCCTTTACACGGATTTTTACCGTGGCCTGATGGTAGGCAACGCGCCCCGCCGCTGTCACAACTGCGGAACCTATTTTCTACTGACCGCCGGCTACAACACCTGCTATTGCAACAACCTCGCGCCCGGCGAGACAGCTCGCACCTGCCGCAAGGTGGGTGCGCACAGAAAAGAAGCGCAGGAGCGCGTCTCCGCAACTCCTGCGCAGAAGGAATATGCAAAGGCGTACAATCGCCTGAAGGCCAGAAAACAGAGAGGCAAAATCACCGTGAATGAGTGGAACGCCGTCGTCGTTAAGGCGCAAGATCTAAAAGATCAAGCCGACCGCGGCAAGCTGAGTGATGAGGAGCTGCGCAGGCAGCTGGCAGCGCTGTGAGACTCTGGACGTGTTTTCTTTGTTTACAGCGACTGAAATTATTGATAGTTAGGCGGATATAATAAGTTTCTTGGTGCGGTATAAAATTGGAACTAAAACGAGGCCGCTGGAGATATGTGCTCCGGCGGCCTCACTTCATCCAGGTCATCCCATGCTTTTAATTTGAGAGCTTGCGTACACTCAGCCGTTCTTCACCGGACGGGCGTACCGGCATTTCGGATAATTGGAGCAGCCGTAGAAGGAACCGTACTTTCCGCAGCGCAGTTTGAGTTCTCCGCCGCAGAAGGGACAGATCGTTCCCTCGGTGCGCTCTTTGATCGCATCGACATGCTGTGCCTTCTGCTCCGCTCTGACATTTGTCAGCGGCTGGAGAAGAGCAGCCATAGCATCGACTTGCGCCGGTGCATAGGATGCTGTTCGTTCTTCCAGATTCCTGCGCAGCAGACGCAACAGATTTTCGCGGCGCACAATTTTACATAAATCGGTATCGGCAGGCACTTGCTTCAGCTCACAGCGATTAGAAAAAATGATGTACGTGGAAATAGCGTCAGGCGAGAGATGCAGAAACTCAGCCAGCGCTCGGCGGTGAATTTCATTCTACAGGAGGGACGGGAAAGTCTCAACCACTTATGCAGTCATAATTCAGTTCATTCAGAAGGTGCTCCAATGTTTTATCCCGGCATGACTTCTTTAACTCACATTCCCAGATGACAATCGTCCTCCAGCCCATATCATGCAAGGTCTGGTAGTCTCGCTGATCTCTTTCTGAATTCTGTGAAAGTTTTTTGCGCCAGAAGTCAGCATTACTTTCAGGCCATACGAAATATTTGCAGNCTTTGTGTANATGCCAGAAGCAGCCGTTGACAAAAATGCAGGTCTTATATTTNGGCAACACAATATCAGGTTTGCCAGGAAATCGTTTGTCGTTGATGCGGTAGCGATAACCGTGGGAAAACAGATACTTTCTGACAACCACTTCAGGCTTCGTGTTTTTTCCTTTGATATGGGACATGTTATAACTACGCGTTTGCTTATCGTGTACATCAGCCATATTTAGTCATTCTTCGTTTCAAGTTTCTCAAAATACTGATCTAACCGTTTCAGGCATGCATTTCGTGCATCTTCTGCCCATGACGGATTATGCCTATCAACTCTGGGGCCAAATCGAATATGTCTTTGGAAATATTCAAGTACCCCTGCACCACATAAAGCGTTTATTGGGTTCGTTTCAATATTCTCAATAATTTGCTGTAATGAAATACCATCCCGCAAATAGATCCCATTTCTTTCAGGTTTTTTCCCAGCGGCTTTCCTATTCGAATAGTATTGTTGAAAAAAGGATGCCATTTTTTCTATTGCCACGGGCTCAGATTCCTCACTTAGATCAAACATTCCCAAAAGCAGCACTGCCTTATAAGAATATGACATAGGCATTTCCAGACAATGCAGATCAAGCCTGATATCAGACGCAACTTCTTTATCGGCAACCGTAGGTTTTAGACCGTGGGCAGCGGCAATTCTAACAGCTAAGGTCTGAATATCCAGAATTGCTTCAGTGTTCGAATTTCGATAATAGTCTTTGACCGCGTTCTTCAGCTGCAGTTCCAGTGAATCCAACGAATTGGTTCCTTTGCTTTTTATCGGAACTATCTGGTCTGCCTGCTTAATGATTGCATTATACGCTTCTATGGAAAGCGGTCGCACAGAACTTTGCCATGGCGGCTGTATACTGTTTCGGACAGAGCGGAATCCAATGCTCTCATAATAAGTCGTCTCGGACTGATAGATTGGTACTTTGTGGAGAAACTTTGCAGCGTCTACGATGGTCGCATAGTAGTTCTCTCCGTCATCCGTCCAAATATGTCCGATTTTCCCTGTTCCAAAGTAATATCTGTGCTCTCTTACAAGACGATCTCCCTGGTAATATATAAAGATATCGCCTTCATGTATCTGACTTTTATACCTTGCCGGGTAGTGGTAGAGTTGGAACAGATCATCGCTGTATTCTGACTCTATATCGATACGTTGAGATAGTATTATATACATTTTATTTCTCCAGCTTAAGGATAAGATCATTGAAGAAGCCAATCTCCGGCTTGTCCAATGTTCCTACCGCAAAGCCACGATCCAACAAACGATTTCCGGTTTCACAGCAGGTTTCCGGCAAGAGAGCGCAATTATGACAAGCTGCCAGATTACATGAATCTGGCCCTTGTCCGGGTGACTGAATACAGATAGGGTCAGATGAGCACCATTTTGCACTTTGAAGAGCGGCAACAATTGTATCTTCAATCCTGCCAGGAATGCCCTGCCGTACCAGCCCGCCAAGAGAACCTTCTGAATCACCGGATGCTGTATACAGCAGCACTCCATACATGTTCAGATTGCCTTCGCTTTTTTCGCAATACAGACGCTCACGAATGGAGGAACTGCCATATCCACACTCATAGCTCAATTGATTTATTAGCAAATGCGCAAATGTGTGAATCAATACATACTTTGCGCTCAGTACGCCGCCAGTCAGATTCTGACGTTTCAGCATCGCCTGATATGATACGTTCATTTTTACAATTCTATCGATTACATCCGGATTGTGCGCCCATTTGTCCAATTCACCGTCGTTGAATTCAAAGAATATTCCTTCGCCAAATACCTGTATGGCTGGTAACCAATCAACATCACCCAAGGATAACATTTTTTTCTTGTCAGCCAAGCTCTTGGAATTATCAGGCTGTAAACGGGAAAAGCCTACAAATGCCCTTGTTTCTCTTAGCTTGGGAACTACGGATATGTTTTTGAAGTATTTATGGATGATTGGATGATACTTGCTGATGGGATTGCTGATCGAATGAAAATCCAGAGCATCGCCACCGCTACTTTTTACAAGGACATCATATTCTGCCAGCCGATACTCATCTTCCGGCATATCTTCTGTCACAGCCGCAATATCCGTGGTTCCTTTGAGCCTTTGCATCACCGCATCATACAAGTCATCAGGATCAACATGTTTAAGCTTAGCAACCATATTTACAGTGGCTCTGTTGATTTCACCATTGATCCTGCTGTTGCAGATAAGGTCATATACTTCATTGAGTACTGCCAATAAATGTCTGCTGCTTTCAGAGCTGTCTACTGGAATGTAGATGGAGCTCCGGACATCGGCAAACCAGACATTTGTGCCACCGCGTTGAACAACCCGGATAACATGTTGGTTATTTTCCGATTGAGAATCTTCATTGTTGCATGGATGCTCATCGTCCCTTTCAATCCCAAGCCACGGCATACTGCCCTTGCATCGATATCCAATGTTTTTCAGCGCGTTTTTGTTCATGGCACCTGCCATGCTTCTGGAGGCACCACATGAGCAGGTGTATGTCACACCCGAAAGAGATGCGGACATACCACCTGTGCTACGTCTCATAACACAGGTTTCTTCATTATATGGCTTTGGGTTCCTTGGATTGTTGTGAACCCATTCTGCAATGGGAAAATCATCTATATGTCCATCCGAGCATACAACAATAAATCTTTCGGGAATAAGCTTGTGCTTTTTCTTTTTCCCTGCACAGGAACGCCCGGTTTTCCAAGGATAGCCGGGACATTCATCCCTGCCAGAATAATAAGTGAGCTTTCGCATTGTTCCACAGAAAGGGCAGTAGTTCCACAGCGGAAAGCGTACAGCCGGGATTCGGATATTACTGTTTAGCCTATCTGTTTTGCTATCCCTGAAATCTGGCGGCATCCGTAGTTCTTTTACTCCAAGACGCTTTTCCAGACGTTCATCATGTATCACAAAAGCGCTTTTATCATTTCCAAATTGCCACATATCCAGTCCGGCAATCATCAATGATTCACCCTCAGGAAAGGGAACAATCGCACCGACACCCCAAGGGCTTACGAGCTGTGAACGTCTTATCGGTCTTTTGGAAAATGACACTTATTCCACCTCCGATTCATAGTGATTGTTCAATGGATAAACTTCACACGAGGCGTCTACGCTCCGCATTGAGGTTGGCGTAGGCATACCTCGCTTTTCCCAAAGCAGATTTGGTATCGTTCCAGCCGGATACATAAGCGGCACGATATCTCCGGATGAAAAGTCCTGATATTTTTGAGGATTCCAATCTTTCCAGTCACGCATAATTTCTTTAAGATGTCTTTCCGTATTTTCCAACTCATCCGGATCGACAGAAGCAACCCTCTCCTCAATAAGACCGAATAAACGTTCAATTTCTGACTCCGATGGAAGTGCATCAGGCCTGTCATATGTCTGTGGATTTCCGAGTAATCTGACAAGACCAATCAGAATGGCATGCAGTGCACGAGCTCTCAAAGGTGCCGAGAACGGTGTTACGCTCGTTGGCTCAACATGGCAATACAGTTTTGCGTGATATGTGTGGAACTGCTCATAGTAAGACTTGTCTCGAGGTTTTCCAGGATTATATGTTACGAAAACGATACCAGGGGATGAAACGCTGCGCCCCACTCGACTGGTTGCCTGAATATACTCAGATGTCGTCTTTGGCTGACCTGTAACAGTCATCAGCCCGAGTCTTGAAACATCGACACCCACAGAAATCATATTGGTTGCGAGGCAAATGTCTGTCGGTCGTTTTCGCTGGTCCGTGCCAGAATATTGAATGGCAAGATCCTGCAATTTGCCTGGGATTCGGTCACCGGAAATTCTGCTGGTCAATTCATCGAACTCGTGGATATATCGCAGTTGCTTCTTTTCCTGACGACGCTTATAAATTGTGTGCAGATATTCATCAATATCTGCGCTTACCCAAGTTGCTGCCTGCCCCAGCTCTCTCAGACTGTTAAAGTATCCAATATTTGTCCAATATGGGTCGCGTTCTTCTTCGGTGTCAACACTAATTGCTTTTGCTGCATACAGGAGTGCTGCATATAACCTGATGGTGGTCGTTGCGTAAGAAGACGCACCGGAAGCCAGAATGCCTACGTATTTTCGCCCGGCTGCAGTTTTATCTTCAACGGCGAAGAAAGAATCACCGGCATCTATTCCGGAAGGCGGAAATTGGATTACATGATCTTTTCCACAGTCATAGAGTGCATTGCATTGCTCTTTTGCATGACTGATCGTCGCCGTTGAAGCAACAATCTTTGGAGTTATTTCGTTTCCGTTTCGCCTGTCGGTGCACAGCTCGTGGATCATGGTCTCATAATGCCCGACCATGGATCCCAGCGGTCCGGATATAAGATGTAATTCATCCTGGATTATTAGATCAGGAGGAGTGCGTCGACCGGTTGGAAAAATGCCAAACAAGGTTTGCGCCTCAGGAACAAATGGCAGCATTGCAAATTTATCGACAGTTCCCAACAACAATGTGGGCGGCGTTTTGTAAATTGCATCATCAATTACCAAGAGCGGTAACGGGTTATTCTCAGAAGAGAAATTGCACTTGGTGTTTGAACATTGAAATATAATTGCCTTGGTTTTGCCGGTTATCTTCCTGTAGCCGGGTAGCCTTCTTTGCCGTCCGTTGACCGAAACAGGTCCCATTTGAGCCCCGCACCAAGGGCACTTCAGCATAACAAAAGGATTCTCGTCTTTTTTTCCGCTATATAGTTGCTCATATGCGGAAACAGCATCGGTCATCTTGTTTGGGGTGGTGCTCTTTCCGACCCACAGCCCAATGGATATACGGTTGCTACCCAGTTCGGATTCTTTTTCCTGCCTGATGATTTCGCATGCACATATCATGGCGGCCGCTCGTTCATACTGCTGTGACGTCAGCAGCCGCAGGGTATACCTCATCAGGATGGTTGTACCACTGTCAGATGGGTTCAGCAGTTTTCTGATGAAAATGGTATATGCAGAAAGTCCAAGATATGCTTCGGTTTTACCACCGCCGGTAGGGAACCAGATAAGATCGACATCTTTTCGTTCCGTACTTTTTCGATCCGCCATGGATTCGAGATTGATCAGAACAAAAGCAAGCTGAAATGGGCGCCATTTTCCATAACGATTTGGATCCGGACCATACCATGTATCGCGCTTGTCCGGATCCGGCAATACTTCAACAGGGTCAATCAGGCTGATGATTCCATTCCCAGCGTCCTGCCAGGTTTGTAATGGCAGATTATAATGCAGTTGCTGCATAAGCATAGCTCGGTTCATGTATTGAAATGCTTTGCGAATGGTTGGATTTGTTCTCAGAAGATTAACACCATTTTCCATTCGCTTCAGACATTTTCTGCATGCATCAATATGACAGGCTGCAGTACTGTGAAAATTCTGCTTGTCCGGAAAAAGCTCTGCTTTTTGTTGCAGGCTTTCAATCCATTCATTATACCGCTGGCAAAGAACGTCCAGACCCACCAACGCTTTTTGAAAGTCTCCGTGATCACTGAGATCATACATTTCCAGAGATACGCCTTTCATCTGATTGGGGACGATTGGCTTCACCTCATAAGTTGGGAAAACAGATGTACGTATTTCTTTGACAATATCTCCGTCATCCCAGTCTGCCGAGCATCCATGGCCTACGGCATAACTTCTGATATTTCGATATAAAAGCTGATTGGATTGATAATCATCATCGGCGACACATATTCGTTTACTTTCAGGTAGTGGAGAGAATTCATCAGAGTATATAGAGAAACCCACCTGGAAAAAGCAGTCTTCATCATGTATTGCACCGTTCGGTTGCAGAGAATTGACGTTTCGCAATGTAAAGGTGAAGATCGTGCTGTTATTTTCACGATCCGGATATCGATATGTAATAATAAACAGTAAACTGGTTTCCTTTCCAGCGCAAATAACAGAGTACTCTTTTTTCCTATCCGTTTTGGAGGGAAGCAGGATAGCATTCCCATCATTCTCCCACTTCAATTGCTTACGGGGATACTTTGTTGTTTTCTTTTCCGTGACAGGGTCCGTGATCTCAATTTTATAATACACGCCGGCATGAACAAAGGCGTGCAGTATGGCATTATCCGGCACAGACGCTGTCAGGCTGATGGCGGATTGGTGGTATGCATTGGACAGGTTGAGCACTTCCTCATCCTGCTCAAGCAGTTCAGATCCGCTTTCCGCATTATTGCGTTTATCCTGAATTGTATCTTCAGTAGGCAAATCGTCATTTATGCCAGAATCCACGTCCTCTTCATCATTTGTCGAAGACTCGATCGGAGCTGCCTGAGGGAACAGTACCCCAGCTATGTACCTGACGCGCGGTGGATCCGAAATGAGGATTTCTTCTCCATTGGGCTGGATTAATCCGGGTTCATTTATAGGGTCTGGTCCAATGAATTCGCGTTGTATGATATCAATTATCTGTTCTCTTCTCGTATCCATGATTATTTGGTCACCGCTTTCATTAACAATTGGACATGCTCACCCTCAGCAGCTTCTGTTTCGAGAATATACAGACCGCTACGAGCCCGGCTTAACCCAACGTACATTAATCTTTCGTGCGCAAATGTGTCCACATCGGACAAGATAATTACCGCATTTTCAAGGCCTTTATAAGACTGAACGGTGCTGAATGTGATCATATCATGAATTTCAGGCTTGTAATCACGGATTTCGAAACGCGTAACAGCAGAGGCCACAGAACTTTCGCGCTTGTACGGTGACAGAATCGTGATTTTTCCGGGTTCAACCCCGTCCTTTATGAGCTTGTCCAAAACAGCCTGTAATATATGCAGTTCCTCTTCTCTGGTTTTATATGTCTTATATTCTACAGGAACGCCGGCCACCTTTGTCCATAAGTATGCAGAACTATCAAAGCCTGTGATATATCGGATTTCGTCACCGATTTGTTTTGTATTCCGGCAATTAATCTTCAGCCTGAATTTAATAAATGAAGTGGTATCTTCAAGTTCTTTTAAACACTTCTCCGAATCTATGCCCTGATTGAAAATGGCCTGATTTGTGAAGTCTCCAAACATAAACCATTTTCCACGGGCAAGCCCGTTCTTTAGTACAACATCAAGAATATCAAAAGCGGAGCTGCCAATGATATCCTGCGCCTCATCGATTATTATCCGGTCATACTGCAAGGGGGATTTATCAAGCGCCTCAAAGGTAATCAGAGGCAATTCTTCCTGATAATAGTGTTGCAGATCGTCACCGGCAGGATGGGGTTGCAATCCACTCAGAGCAGCCACTTTTGTCATCCATGCATGGATTGTCCCAACATATGCTGGCTGAAGTTCTGGGTTTTCCCTTTCAAAATATCGTTTAAGCCATGAACCAAGCATGCTGTTGAAACAAAAGAATGCAACTTTTTCACCGGATATGGCTGCCTTTTTGGCTGCCTCTATGGCCAGCAAAGTCTTTCCTGTACCAGCAGAGCCGCGGATAAGGCACCGGGGATTGTCCTCCAACTGATCCAGACAACGGAATTGTTCTTCAGTGAGGCTGATAAGCGCGTCTTCTGAATAATTTATCTGCGTTGCAGTCGACATTACTTTATCAAAGTTTCCGCGCAACATATTGGCAAGCTCTTTTACATCTTTTGCATCAGGAAGCTTTTCAGCAGGAAAAAAGCCAAATTGTTCCTCCCATTTTTTTCCTGNTGNNNNGCGACAGTTTTTTGATATATGCGCCGACATTATGGCCGTCTCTGTCATCGAATACCTGCCATTGTTCGCCTTCTGTACCCTCGACAGCAAAACTTATGTCTGGGAACATCACACCCGTTCCGTAAAGCAAATTGCTCAACCTGTGCTGAGGACCGTATTTTTTGCGTACGGCATCCATAAGGCTGAACATTCCTTCGTTGGCCTGAGCAAAGGGGCCACGGCTTTTAGACGTTGTCTGATTGTACTTGTTTGTAAAAAGCCATATTCCATCTTCACAACGCACCCGTCCACCCTTGACCTCAAGTGCAAAAACGCCAAGTTTGGGTGCAATAACGAAGAAATCCAGTTCACCATAAAGAACAGTACGATGGTTTGCAATCCCCAGAGAATGGATAACAACCCAACCATCTGTTTCCGGATCATCCCGAAACCACTCGAATATTTTTCTTTCTGCGTTGCTCTTTACTTCTGGAGAAATAACAGATGGGATCATTCTTGCCATATCGATCACCTCGGCTCAGAATTCTTCAATGATGTGATTTATTTCGGAAGGATCAACACGAATAATGCTGCCTCTGTCAATAACCTTCAAGATTTTTACGTTGCCGATGCCGTCAATGAATAATGTTATTGGATCCCAAATATTGTATGGATCGATACCTGTTTCCTCGAGCTTGACAGCTATCTGCTGTTTCAACCGTTCCGATAATGCCTGGCCAGCTTTAAGATGCGCCCGCTGGACATCTTTGCCCGCTTCATATACCTCATCCAGTTTTTCCATGAGCACATCATCTTCAGTTGCAGCGGCGATAAAGCGCAAATCCTCCTTGTCCTGAGGGATAATACGGTCTTCGCTTTTTATCCATTGACGTATTGTAAAAATGTTTTTCTGACATCCGGCTTGTTGTATCTTGTGGCATATTTCATCGGTTGAACTGAACAGACTCTCCATCTCAAGTGATTCTTTCCATTTTGATGCCAGCAAGCGCTTCTCTGACATATCCGAATTATCCAGTATCTGGTCGGCTAGTTCGCGAATTATATCGCGCGAAGCTTCTCTCACAACCACAAAATTTCCTGTATCCAAAGACTCAGGATCTATCATATGAATTGCCGCCTTTTTTCCAAGCACGATATCGGTCACATCAATAATCTTGTGGCTCGGCTTGAAAAAGGCAAAACAGTTGCCAACGAAACTAATTGGTACAGCCTCAGTTGCGTCATCAGCGCTATGTATTCCATCACCAGCAATATAATGGCCATATTGCGCCTTTTGTATCGTAAGGCTGATACTTTCCAGCTCATCCACAGGAGGACTTTGTGACGCAGATTCCGCATTTTCAAGCTCTTCAGAATGAATGTGTATTTCAGGAAATACCTTTGAAAATGTTTTTTCATTGCAATTTTTATGCAGCTCGTGGGACCACCAGTTAACCTGCGGGTTCTTCCAGCGCATTTCATAGCCATACAGGAGAACCACACATTGGCAGGTCGCATTGCCGTACAGTATCTGGCACATCTTGTCCCGACGTATCCAGCCGCAGACGATGGTTGCGTCATAATTGGCGGTATTGTTATGCACATATTCATCCTGACGGGCAATATGTATTTGCACGCCGAAATGTTTATTAAAAATATACCGCTGCCAATAATGGATATTTGCCTCACGATCGGCATCATCGGCTATTATAAGACAAACATTCTTCCATCGGTTTGCATTTTTCTCAATTAAGCTTTTCAACTCGGATACTTTGGGAATATCGCCCTTGGCATTGAGAAAAGCCAGCAATGACTTATCTGCCTCTTCCATGGAAGAAGCCAGTTCAGCCGGATTATATTTACGCTCGGTCCTGATGACATCCCGCGCATCGCGCAAAATATCCAAACACTTCTGCCTGTTGCTATTCTCAAAATTCTGTACGGCCCGAATGCATCTGAAGGCCAACGAGAGCAATTTCGTGTACGAACTTGCAAAATTAGCAGTGGCATCGTCTGTCATCTGCCGGCAACGAAGTAGCAAATCAAAGGTATTGTCGATATCGGGAGAATTACATCTGATATATTGCAGCGATCTGTTAGCGCAATTGCATATACGCTTTCCGACAGCCGAAGTTTTGTCCATCTGAAGAGGCTGTGTCAGATTACTTTCGTCCCACCGCCAGATATAAAAGCCTCGATCCTCAAGACTGGTTAACTCCAGCGAATTGGCAGTATCCGTTGTATACACGATTGGAAAATCCAACTGGATCAGCTCGTCCAATGCACTCAGTTGCTTCGTCGCCGTGGATTGATTCGTACCATCCACCAGCAGCATTTTAGGAGAGGCCCTTTTTTTTACAGCCTCGAGGACTGCATATAAATCAGGGGCATATACCATGGCAGGTGTCCCGGCAAACTGTCCGGCACCTTTAATCTGAATATTCCCCTCAGCATCTGCGCTGCCAATCAACAATAATTTACGAATAAGTACCTGATTGATTGCTGTGGTATCGCATAGTTCATTAATGCGATTGGATGATACAACAGAAAAAATTGTGCCTGTAAAATGTGTGATGTTATTGGAAAGGGTCTCGACGATCTGGGCAGATCCAACGCTTTTTTGCCCTTGGCTCTTTAAACGGAAATCATTCATAGCGTGGGATACTTCGCAATCTTTGGACAGGTGACGATTGGTATCCGTTTGCTGAAAATAGGGAGCCCATGTCATGGGTATCTTTTTAATAACCCCGTCCCCGGTTTTTACACAAATTCTGGAAATACCATCAGTGCCTTCTTCTGTTCCGGAAAATTCAAGAACAAATTTCTGAAATATTAGTTTTTGACCCAGTACGAACTTACACGGATCATAATCGATTTCTGCGCCACCCTCGAACACATCAGAAAGAAGCTGTGCCAAAAGAAACAGGAAAGGTATTTTTTTGCCTTCAGGAAATACTATCACAAGCCGGTTTTCACCAAGACTGAGAAAACGTTCCACCAACGAAACGCTGATGCGGACCACAGGAGGTACTCCGCCAGGCAGTTTTATGCCCGCCATAGTAAAATCGGTATTATCGAAGACAGAAGAGCGATGGAGCTCTCCGTCGACAAATTCCGCCCAATCCATATGCGGGCCTCCCTTCCATTCAGAACCCTTTCTTTGTCGCTTCTTCGTAAACAGCAAGCGCCTGCTTGGCTTGCTTATAGGATGGTTGCTTTCCGTTTGAAACCCGTGTACCGACTGAAAATACAATTCCACGTTGCCAGCCTGCAAAATTGTTAGTTTCTTTCGCCCACCGCGACAACTCAAACCAGCGCTCTGCAGGAATGATAAAGGCCTTTTCAATTAGTGCAAGTTCTTCGTCGGTCAATGTCGTAATTCCTGCCGAAGCAGAATTGATCACGGAATCAGTATCGATAAGTTCTGCCTCCAGCATGCTGCTGGCATGATATTCGGTTTCGAGAAGTGAATTCCAGCAACGGATGTTTTTGCACCACTCGCTGATATTTGCACCGCCCGGAGGATTGGTTATATGTGCATGTACAATTTTTGAGATATCGACAATCTCCTGCTCCAATGCCGTGGTTAGTTTCTGTTCCTTCCATATACGTTCAAGATCAATTCGTTGCCCGGTTTTGTTGGAAAGGAATGCTATGGAGTACGTAACAATGTTCGCGCGGTAACCACCAAATGCTTGGGCCTGAACGAGCTTTTCTGTCTGCCTGAATAAAATCGCCTTTGCAATCAATAACTCATAATATTTAATATCAGGCTTATATGAGGGATGCTCATTTAACCTCATGGTAAATCTTCTGAAATTTTTCTGCGCTCCTTCGCTGACCTGATATGGCAGCTGATCCCACGAATTCTCATATTTGGCCAAGTCCGTTTTTGTAAACATCGGATGCGTGTCTTTATATTGCTTTCGCTTAAGAAAAGTGCTTTCCCTTGCCAGCATATCGGAATATTGGCCTCTTGCACGTTCGTAAAACCAGTTAACTGGTTTTTGACCGCCCTGCGCCGGGGCCCAAGTAATTCTGGACAGCTCTTCAATGCTACGATGAAACGGATCGTTGGCAGAAAAATCAGCAACCTGAATTTTATTTTGGGTATTGGCACAGGCTGATATTTTGGGGACGATTTCATCCATTCTGCCGGCGTCCCCAATTACAGAGATCTTCATCTGTACAAAGACTTGGCTTAGATCCGCATGAAGTTTTTTGTCAATATATGCGTTGTAAATCGATGCGGTTGTTTGCCCTCCATTTACAATTTGCATATCACGGATACCTGTTATGGAAGGTTTCCCGTTTTCATCGCGACAGATCGATATGCTCTCTGCAGTGACGGAAATCCCATTGTTATATGCAAGAAACATATCCGGTTCATCACGCAGTGTGTCCCGAATTCCTCTATTGACTTGTCCCTTTACCTGCAGGAATGACCTAACATTCCGTTCAAGTAAACGAGAACCGTGCTTTTGATATAATGTAGCAAGCAGAGTACCGGGAATAATAGCCAGGTAGGTTTTATAGTTATCACTGCAATCATTTTCAATACACTCAATTGCGGTATTAAACTCATTCTGAAAATCTATCTCGATTGTTTCTCGCATTTTTCCGGAGTTTGTAAAGCGGTAGAGGCGATCCATATCCCAGATTGCAAAAGAGATATCCACACCTTCAAGCTGCACAGGGTTCAGATCAATAGCTTTTACAGTACCATTTGTAATAGCCATAACATGCAGGCATTTGATCGATTTCCTATGATCATGAAGGTTTATTGCAAACTCATATGTATCGCTGTCATGCTGGAATGAAGTATATAAATCATTTACAGCCTTCCTGAAGAGCTGAACTGCGCGTTTTATACAGGCATCTATATCGGTCTTTGATACACTGAAAGGAGTGTGCGAGTCCACATATTGGCATACGACCAAGGTGGCATTTTCAAAGTCTTCATCTATCGCGTAAGCATTCATTTGGAGTCCTCTGTCGCGAAACGGGCAGATAATGTAATCTTCAATTTCCCCAGCTTCTTCAAGATATTGCAGAACAACCGAGGTAAAACAGTCATCAATGCTAAGGTTAAACGCATCGTTTTCTTTCATCTGGAGCGTTTCTTCTGAAATACTGTCAAAAAACTTGCCAAACGAAACTTCACTCATGCTTGTATTCCTCCAGAATTATTTGTATTCCTTCCGCAATTGCTTGGGCCATAAGTGGAGGGACTGCATTACCAACCTGCACAAACTGTGATGTTCTTCCCCCTTCGAAAAAATAGTTATCAGGGAAAGACTGAATTCTGGCAGCTTCACGAACAGTAATTGAGCGGTGCTGCTTTATGTCGGGGTGTATGAAATAATGGCCATCCTTCGACAAGTGTGCCAGTATCGTATGACATTTGGTTTCATTTCCTTCTACAACCTTGAAACGGTCTGTAAAAGACGTCCGATTTTTATGAGTTTTTAATTCATCCGGAAGATCGTTGTAGTTAAGCCGCTGATGCTCATGATTCCATAATTGGATTGCCCGCTTGTAAATCTTTATATCTTGCGATGTATGTGGCCGGCTCTGATGTAATGTAAGCACGTCGCTGTTTGTCCGAATACCTTTTTCTCTCACATAATTACTCATGGGTGTGCGACCATACCGCTTTTTCTCTTGGCCAGGAAGCATGTGCGGTAAGTCCTGAAGCAATTCATTTACGGTGGTTTCAGAATGCTGAGCAGTAAACGCAGGGTAGTGCAGTTTGCTGCCTTTTCTCCAGCCAACAATTATCATTCTCCGCCTGTTCTGGAGAATTCCAAAATCGCTTGCATTCTGTTCATGACACTCGATTTCATAGCCTACACGTCGAAGCTGTGCTTTAACATTTTTCCACGTCTTTCCACCGTTGGCGCTTTCAATTCCCATCACATTTTCAAACACGAACATAGTCGGCTGATAATGTGAAAGAAATTTCGCATATAGCAAATACAGATTATTACGTGGATCTTCAGCCATGGGCCGCTCCATGTGGCTGCTTTGCGCTCTTCCCACCAAGGAATAGGCTTGGCACGGAGGTCCTCCAATAATTACATCAACATGAGCTACCTTGTCGTTGGTGAGAATTCCATCAATTTGTGTGAAAATTCGCTGTACCGATTCCGCTGACAATTCCTCACAGATAACTGTCTTGAGCACATCCGACGGAATACTATGTAAGAATTCTTTGCGCTTAACTTTGCCACGCAGATAATCATAGTAGATTGAAAGATTCCCTTGCTTTTTTAAATAGTAGTAGCTACTCCTTGTTTCGAGAGTCTGACACGCGACCGGGTTCATTTCCACATGTGCGATTGGATTGAACCCAGCCTGAAAGAAACCTTCAGAGAGACCACCTGCGCCGGCAAACAGGTCAATAAAATTCAGTTTGACATCCTTTGAAAACATATTAATTCCTCTGGCTTCTTGAGAGTATATACGCCACTGTTCAAAAAATCCGCAGTGCTCAATGATCTGACCAGTAATGATTATCCCTCAGTATGTGTGATTTGCTGTACAATAATCAGGACATGATCCTCAGTCCTCACTGGCTTTGCAATTTTTTCTGGCGTCCGCAGGCTTTTCTGCACTCTTTGGAATGGCCCAAGCTTTGCCGAACTTGGTCAGGCCAGGAATGCGGCCTTCATTGCAAAGAACCTGCACGCGGCGGCGGGTGATACCCCATTTTGCGGCGGCTTCGGCGATTGAAATGTAATCCATAATTCACCTCATAAACATATAAAAAGAACCCTGCCATGCGCAGGGCTTTGCCGTTCCACAGCTGGCTGCCATCCAAACGGTACAGGCCCTTTAGCTTTGCGACGCCGTCTTTCGACGGCTTTGCCAATGATTTTACAATTTATTGTATACTTTTTGGCGAATGNTTGCAACAGAAGANGTNGCAAATTGTACCATTCTGGAAATAAAAAGCGCGCCGGGCCCATTTCCGAAAGGCCCGACGCGTTTCATTGCCGATTTACTTTTTCTTGTCAGTTCTGCCGAGGATATAATCCACGCTGACCTTGTAATAGTCCGCCAAGGCGCAGAGGACGTGAGGCGGCACCATGCGCTGGCCGTTTTCGTAATAAGCGTAGGTGCGCTGCGGCACATTGATGGCCTTGCCCACCTGTTGCTGTGTTAAATCAGAATCTTCCCGCAAATTCCGGATTCTCGGGTATATTTCCATTTGCATCACCACGCTCAGTATAGTAGAACAAATTGTTCTACTTGAAAATTGAATATATTGTTCTAAACTATACCCTGTGGGGTGAATGGATATGCCGGATTATAAAGAGATGTACCTGAAGTTGTTCCGTGCTTCGGAGGAGGCTGTCAACCTGCTCATCGCTGCTCAGCGGGAATGCGAGGAACTATACGTGAACGCTCCTGAACCGGAGCTTAAGGTCATAACCATGCCAGTCGACGACGCAAAAGATGAAAAGTAAACATCACATAGCAAGAGACCGGGGAATTATCACCCGGCCTCATCTGCATCCGGCCGTTCTCGCCGGCGTATTTCTTTAATTACAGCCATGCAGATTTTCCAGATGCCTTGCCCAATATGATAATCAGCTGCGGGCACGTCATCTCCAATGAGTTGAACCATTCGGTAATTTCGAATGGTTCAACTTCTGCCGAAACATTGATTGAGCAGTTCTTCCAGCTTCGCCCGAAACGCCATGTCTTGCTCCGGCTTCCGTTTGGGCAAGCCCTTGAGCCGTCCGCCGGCGTTGCGGATCTTCTTGGCCGTGTGGCGCTGCAAAAGGAGCGCATCAATGTTGTCCGACGTGTACTCCATGCCGTCCTGATTGAGCACTACGGCGTTTCGCGCAAGGCACATGGCGGCGAGGCCGTAGTCCTGCGTAACCACGAGATCGCCGGGCTGAACCAGATTTACCAATGCGAAATCCACGCTATCCGCTCCCTTGGAGAAGGTCAGCGTCTTTGCGCCGCTGCGCTCAAAGACATGGGAGGTGTCGCACAGCAGCAGGCATTCTGTTTTGTGCGCTTTTGCCAGCGCAATGGTGCTGTCCACTACTGGGCAGCCGTCCGCATCCACCAAAATCCTCATCGGTTCATACACTCCTGTAAGTTCTCGAGAAAGCGACAGGCCTGCTCGCCATCCATCTGAACATGATGGAATTGGAACGACAGCTTCAGCTCGGCTTTCAGCCAGCGGCGGCGGTATTTGCTCCAGATAAGGAAAGGGTTGTTGAAGATGCCGCTGTAAAANTTCGCCACACCGTCCAGATCGTAATGAACCAGAGCAGAGGTGCCGACGATCATGCAATCTGGCAGCTCGTAGTTCTCGCAGCTNTCCCGGCAGCGCTCCGTCAGCTCCGAATAGGTGCGGGCAAATTCCTCCAATTCACCGCAAAACGGGATGTCACAGGTGCTCAGTTCGCCGCGCTTGTTTTTGACGATCACATTGACGCCAAGACTGTCGTACTGCATCAGCTTCTTGCCCACGGGCAGCAGATAAAATTCCGGAACGCTCTGCGCGGCGCGGGCAATGCACCAGCACATGAGCATGTTAAAAGAATATCCCTTTTTCGCGAGCCTTACGAGGTGCGTCACATCCATCGTTTTGAAGATGGTGACCATGGGCATGGGCGCGTCGATGTAATATTCGTAGCTCATGGCGCGGTTGGTGGTTTTTGGGTCAACTTCTCTCATTTTGTGTTCTCCGTCCGCTGCTTCAATAATGTTTTCAGTATAACCCCTTGCGTGAAGGTTGGCAACAAAAGCCGCCGGGCAGGGATTCCAGAATGCTGTGCTTACTTCTGACAAACATGACTTTTTCTTATTTTCATGCTATGATAGTTTTACAAGTGGGTGGCCGTATGCAGTTCGGTTTTCTGAATCTGACAGGTTTTCTCATCGTCGCACTGATGATGATTCCCAACTTGATTTACGTACGGCACAATCCTCCTATAGAAAATAAATGCTTCTGCAAGCCAATGCTCATTGTGGAGCAGATTGGTCGGTACGGCTCCATGGCGATGATGGTCTTTCCGCTTTTCGTGTGGGAGTTCGGCTTCAAGTCCCCGGAGGAGCTTGTGATCTGGCTGTTTTTGCTTCTTGCGCTGCTGTTGGCTTATTTCGTTCTTTGGGCGATCTATTTTCGCAGGCCGTCGCTGCCCGCCGCATTGTGGCTGGCGATCCTGCCCAGTGCCATCTTCATTCTGCGGGGCGTAATTTTTCGCCATTGGCTGCTGACGGCATTCGGCGTCGTGTTTGCTGTTGGGCATATCTATATCACTTGGTATAACAACAGGTCGGAGGGGACGGGGAGTAAATATGAGCGCTTTGCGAAGGCAATCGGCGGGCGTACGGAAGGACAGCTTCGCGCTGACCTACGCCGAGAGTGAGAGATCCTCCGGCGCATTTCCCATCGACCACGCCTTTTCTGATTTCAAAGAAGCGAATTGCCCGCCCTTTACGGTTACGAGGTTGGCAAAAATCTCCAGGAAGGCGCCATTGACGCGCTGGGCGTTCAAACGCGGCGTTTTGACAAGCGGCTGCGTTTATGCTATCATCGGCTAACACCATCCACGGAAAGCGAGAATCACGATGGAAGAAAAATTCCATTCCTTTGAGA